>ERZ1027231.205-NODE-205-length-26819-cov-18.407114_pt1 | contig 26819 bp, 16 predicted proteins | sample MGYA00520866_ERZ1027231 | MGnify/ENA primary metagenome ERZ1027231 (study PRJEB33311, sample SAMEA4378411) | marine metagenome | biome: Marine biome; feature: Fjord; material: Water | collected 2014-07-20T08:00:00Z/2014-07-... | depth 75 m ...
CAGGATACCGATGGACCCATTATCAATATAGATAAAAACAACATCGATGGCAGCGAGGCTTCCATGAGATGGAAAACCGAATCTTTAAGCGGTTTTTTATGGCTCAGTTACCTTGATATAAGCCAACATATTGACTTGGCCGAATACAAACTGGGTTTTGGTTTGAGCAAGGAAATAAACAAAAACTGGGTGCTGAGCTCAGTGGGGAAATATACAGATACAGTGCAAACTGAAGCGAAGGATGCAAATGGCGACTTACAAATAGTAACGGTGCCTGAGTATGCAGTGCTGGACTTAACCCTGGTCGGTAATAATATAGCCAGTTGGAAATCCTCTAGCTTGACGGTATCGGCTTCGATTTATAATCTATTTGATAGGCGAAATTTTTATTCAAATCCAAGAGGGCCGGACCCAATAAAGTTTTTAGCGCAAGAACGAAGTTATTTTGTTAAGGCTTCTTTTTCTTTTTAGCTATGTAAACTAAATTAGTTTTTTAGACTACTGCTAGCGAGTGCTTTTAACTGCCACTTCCTGTCCTGCGGCATGAGTTTTTAACCAGCCTCGAACTCTGCGAGTAATCATATTTTTGTTACCTTTTAAATTAGTATGAATCTCGGGTAATTTTATTTGTATGTATTGCCTGTTTTGTTTACGGGTAATGGCATTACGGCGATTTATCATCATGCGCTCTTCACCTTTTTTTAAGCTGGTGACAATATCCAACATGGGGATGTGCAATTTGGCTAGCTGCTCATCAAGCTGATAAAGCGGGTATTGGCTAGCCTTGGCATTCACCAAGACCAAGGCATAACCCTTTACGCCGGGAGTCTTTTTAAAGCGTTCATTTAGCGTCGCTGCCGCCCAGTTGGCACTGAGTCCATGGGCAATAATCACTAAATTAAATTGCCCCAAGGTATTTAATTGACGCAAGCCATCTTCAACTCTAATCTGCATGTCTTTTAAAAATTGATCTTCTGTGGAGAGTTCTGGCTCCTCAGCCACTAGGTTCTTGTCTTCACTATTAAGCTTGGGTAATTCATCCAAGGAGTTGGCTATTTCGGCCAAGGAGTCGGTGGGTTCATCAACAAAGTTTTGATCTTCAATTTCATCTGGCTCTGTGGTTTCATTTTCCGTATCGCTTTCTAATTCGTCTGCAATATCAGGGTCGGCTGTAACAGTTTCATCTGGCTGACTTTCATCTGATTGCGGAGTTGAATCAGAGTCTTCTATTTTTTGTGTTCCCGGGTTTGGCGGCTGTAAATAATCCTCAAAAAATAAACTCAGGGTATTCCAGCCGTAGTCAGGCAAGTACTCCCTAAGTGGCCCTACGGTTTGTGGCCAGTGGGCATGCTCTTCAATGTCGTGCAAAATTAATATGCCTCCCTGAGGGGTGCCGGTATTTTCCGGTAAATACAGGCCACTCAAGGTGGTTTCTTCATTACCAAATTTAATGACTTCTTCATCCCTTTGAAATAAATCCAGATGCTTTAAAACTTCCTGTATGCGCCTAAAACCAGGATTGGGCACCACATGGGGAATAGGCTCTTCGGTGGCGGCTTGAGCTGTGTCTGTTTCAGTTGTGGTTTCGCCTGCGGACTCAGTGTCTTCAGAGGCGATTGAAGCGTCAGCACCATTACCTGTCACGCTGTTGTCACCTGGGCTTTCAGTAGATGTGCCGCTAAGGGGGGCATCAGATTCAGCTTCGGGACTATTGATATTGGGGTCGGCGGTTAAGTCTTGCAGGGCTTTTTCTACATCACCGGATTCATCTGCAGCCCAGCTGGGCTGAGTAGCTACAAGTAATATGCAGAAACAGTATAAATATAATTTTGTATGGAAACGTATCATGTCATAGCAGCATACAAATCTTATGCCACGAGGTTATTAATTTGAGTATTTATAATTGGGAAAGGGCATTTAAAATGCACAACTGAAATGATGATCAAGTGGTGTATTTTTACCTAGTGATAAAGTGAGTAAGGACTGATTCTATTTGTTGGCTCGTTTAGGCGCCTGATTGAGTTCGGCTAAACTGGAAATAGTACGCTCAAAGCGCGAATCTATGGTCATGGATTGTGCATGAATCCCCTCTAAATTGGTTATGCCTTTTTGCACAATACTTAGCAAATTTTGCTCTTGTTCCTCGGATAAACCCAGCGACATCATGGTGGTTTCCATGTTGCGTATCATGTCATCCATGGTTTTCATGGAGGCTTTTTCTTGGGACTTCACCGCCGCTTCAATTTCAATCATGGTAGCGTGTATGTCTTTGATAGTGGAATCGACTAGCTCCGATCTGTGTCCTTCCAGTGACTTTAATTTATCCAGGGCCACGATTCTATTATTTGCGGCGGTGAGCAGGGTGGATAGGCTGTCGCGAATACGACCATAACGTTCAGGATCATCTACCGGCATGTTTTTTACCAGTAGCGATATTTGATCAAAATTTATAATGGTTCGATCTTTAAAATCAAAGAAGCGCCCCTGATCTTTAAATTCAGACAGTAATGACATTTCAAGAGGTTTTGGTGAGCCGTGCATGCTCATGTCAATGTCGCCACTGGCGGAACGAATTTTTAGGCAGCAAGATAATTGCAGGCTGGTTAATACGTTAAATATGTGTTTTCCCAATTCGTCATAATTGGCACATTCCAAACTGTCTCGCATAAATTCCAATAGCTGACCATAATCGCTGGTTTCACGCATGGCTGCAAAAGCAGTATTGGTAGAGAGTTGAATTTCCTCCTTCATCTTTCGTTGTTTTTGAATGTTCTTTAATGCTAACTCAATTTTCTGAACAAGAATTTTGTTGTCTATGGGTTTGTTAATGTAGTCGTCGCCGCCGGATTCATAACCCTCCATGATGGATTCTGGGTTGATTCGGCCCGATATAAAAATAATAACAGAATCGGTTATGGTTGAATTGGAACGGATTTGTTGGCAGGTTTCATAGCCACTTAGATCGGGCATGATCACATCTAACAGAATGACATCTGGCTTACACTCTTTTAATTTTTCCAGGCAGGCAGCACCAGAAGTGACGGTAACGGTATTGTAACGCTCTTTAAGGAAGCGGTTTAATGCCTCCCGACAAACGAGGTCGTCCTCAACAATCATGATTAATGCGTTATTCATTACTGGTTACCTGTATCTAGATGAGGCGGCATTACAGGCCCCTTTGACGACTATATTAAATCGACGTTCATCAAAAAAAATACTTATTAACCCACTTAGCAGAAGCAGCAAGAGACTAGAAAAATCGACCATAGCTAATGATGCACGAGTAAAAATTCTGCCTAGAATAATGATAGCAAAAATTATGGGTATCTTGGCGTCCTTGCTATTTTTTTGATAATTTAATTGGAATTAATGCTTTGTCTAAAGTATCAACTGCTAAAATTAAAAAGCTTAATGCGAGTAATGGCATTCAGTAATAGCTCTTCTGTATAAAAAATATTTTCTTATACTGATCACAAAGGTGAATCACTTGCGTAAGAATTTACAAATATTGGTTATCGACGACGACCTTATAAGTCGAAAGTGCATAAAAAAAGCACTAGATGATCAATATGAAGTATATACAGCCATTGATGGTGTTAGCGGTATTCAGGAAGCAAAAGATAAGTTGCCTGATATCATATTCCTTGATGTTGAAATGCCAGGCATAAATGGCTTTGAAACCTGTGACCAACTAAAAAGCTGTAAAAGTACCGCGGCCATTCCAGTTGTATTCCTATCTGCCCGAGGTTCACTGCGCGAGCGCATGCTGGGTTATGAAGTGGGAGCGGTGGACTATTTTATTAAGCCGTTTGATAAAGAAGAGTTATTGGCGCGCTTGGCTGTTTTACTTTCTTACCAAGAGCGCCACGAAGTATTACTAGATAAATTCCAGGATGCCAGCAACACCGCCATGACCGCCATGAAGGGGTCTGGTGAGCTTGGGCAAATCATGAGCTTTGTTGAAAAAAGCTACACCATAGAAAAATTCCCCGAACTGGCTTATGCAATTTTTCAAACCCTTAGAGGGTTTTCTTTAAACGTGTGCTGTGTATTTCGGGGCGAAAACGAGACCACTTTCTATAGTTCCAGTGGGGAGATAAAACCGCTTGAAAAAGAATTAATAGAAATGCTTTTTGATGAACACAGGTTTCATGATTTTGGCCGGCGCACACAAATTAATTACCCAAACATATCCATTTTAATTAAAAATATGCCGCTTGAAGATATGGAGCGATACGGGCGTTATAAGGATTTAATTATACCCATGCTCACTGCGGCGGATGATCGCATTACCATCATAGATGCACACAAGGCGCTGTATGATCAGACCCAAAGCCTTAATAAATCAATGGATGTGGTTAAAGCTACCCTGGGAGAAGTGACGCAGTCTATTCAGGATAGTCAGAGTATGGCCGCTAAACTGATGCAAGTGATGATGGCCAAACTTGAAGAACGCATTCCTTCAATGGGCATGGATGATGACCAGGAAAAGTTTGTTATTACCACAGTAGAAGACTGTGTTCAGGAAGTGATTTCTCTGCAGGAAAAGGGCGCAGACGATATGAAATCATTTAATATTGTATTAAAAGCGGTGCAGCATTTAGCCAATAAACAAAATAAATTAATTAAGAGTGTGTTTATTCGTGATGATGCCGTGGATCACCTGGTGAAGCCCGGTCAGAACGATACCGACGATATAGGTGTGGATTTATTTTAGTGTAATACGCGTTCTATCAACAGCCTGTCAAATAAAGTTAATTACCTGCGCCTCTCTTTATCTTTTTATATGTATCTACTTTATTGGGTAAGCTCAGTCCTGCCAAGGGCTAGGGATCAGCGACTTCTGGTTATGCTGCTACACTTTATTGGTATTACATCACCAAATCCTTATATGGGGTAATGCTCGCAATTACGCCCAGGTTAACTAATTAAATCAATAGGTTATATATGGTTCAAGTTTCTAACCCTAAATTTTTAGTGGTCGATGACTTTGAGTCCATGCGTAAAATGGTAAAGAACAACCTTCTTTCAATGGGATTTGAAAAGGTCACCATGGCAAAGAATGGTGCCGAAGCGATTAAATATCTTAAATCTAGCCCGGTAGACTGCATTATTTCCGACTGGAATATGCCAGAGGTAACGGGGATTGAACTGCTTAAATACGTGCGCTCTTCTGCGCAGTATAAAAACACACCCTTTATGTTAGTGACCGCTGAGGTAGAGACAAAAAGCGTTGCTGAGGCCATAGCAGAAGGCGTTTCAGAATTCCTAATTAAACCCTTTACCCCTTCTACCTTGCGTGAAAAAGTAAGTTGGATGCTAAAAAATCCTAGTCATCAGTGTAGAAATCGTAAGGTGGCTAAGAAGGTATCTTCTGGTGAAAGCGCTCTTGGGGATAAAAATACAGAGCGTGCTTCGATATTGGTGGTGGATGATGTTGCCAGTAATATTGATGTTATCTCTGGTATTTTAAAGAGCCTGTATCAAGTTAAGGTGGCCACAACCGGTAAAAAGGCATTGCAAATTTGTAAAGGAAGCTCACAACCTGACTTAATTTTACTGGATGTGATGATGCCTGAAATGGATGGCTTAGAAGTTTGTCGCAGACTTAAAGAAAACCCCATTACCGAAAATATTCCAGTGATATTTTTAACGGCAAAATCTGATATTACCGATATGACCGAAGGATTCTCAAGCGGAGCTGTTGATTACATTACTAAGCCGGCCAATCCTGCCATTTTGCATGCCCGTGTAAAAACCCACTTATATCTTAAAAAATCTCATGACGTTTTAAAGACTCAATTAGATACCTTAATTGAAAATGTACAGTTGCGTGAAGACGTAGAGCGCATGACCCGTCACGATATAAAAAATCCACTATCGGCCATCATTAATACCTCTGAATTGTTACTGGAGGATAAGCAATGGAGTGGTACACCTAAGAGTGGCCAGATTGAGATCATACGGAAATCATCTTATGACATGTTAGATATGATAAATCGATCGCTGGACCTATACAAAATGGAGGTCGGTAGCTATATCAGCAAAGGCGCAATATTTGATTTAAGTTTAACCGCTGAAAAAGTGGTTAGAGATTGCAGGTTAAACGCCCAGAAAAAAAGCGTGGTTATTCATTTCGAAGCACCTGAAACTTGTTTTATGAATGGCGAAGAGTTGCTGTGTTTTACGCTGCTGAGTAATTTAATAAAAAATGCGGTGGAAGCGTCTCAAAAAACGCAAATGGTTAAGGTTACTTTGTCACAGGGGGATTTTGTTTGTGTTGAAATACACAATCTGGGCGCTATTCCTAGTGAGATTCGTGACTCATTTTTTGATAAGTATTCAACTTCAGGAAAAGAGGGTGGAACAGGGTTGGGTACTTACTCAGCCAGGTTAATGACTGAAGTGCAAGGGGGAAAAATTGCGGTTAAAAGTTCTGAAGAAGACGGAACTCTAATAACCCTAAAATTTGAAATAAGTGAAGAGATTCATCAGGCTAAGCCGACTAAGATAATTTTCTAACGTAATATTTAATAGCTCAAGCATTCGCCACGGAGATAAAATGGACATTAACTCAACGCACCCGGTAGCTGAAGTTTTACAGTTATATGGAATTACTGAAGAAGATCTGGCGTTAGTAAAGTCCTATGGTGAAATAGTCATTCCTAAGCTGCCTGATTATGTGAAGCACTTTTATGAATGGCAAAAACCACTTCCAGAATACGCGGAGTATTTTTCTGATGCCGATCGACTACATAGGGTGCAGAAGCAACAAATTGTGTATTGGACGGAAACCTTTCAAGGGGTTGTGAACCAAGACTATGTTGATAGAAGAAGAAAGCTTGGTGAGAGTCATGCTAGGGTTGACTTGAGCCTACCTACCTACTTTGCCGGCATGAGCCAAAGCTTATCTATATTCTCAGAAAAGCTTTATGACCAAAGCTTAACCGAAAAAGAATACGCTAAAACACTCATTTCAATTGCCAAGATGGTCCATCTTGATACGGCTTTAGTGGTGGAGGCGTACACGATAATTAATCGCGAAAAAGTCGAAAAACAAAACCAGGCCATGATGGAAATGTCGATCCCTGTGACTTCAATTTGGGATGGTGTCTTAATGCTACCGATTGTTGGAGTGCTTGATTCTAAGCGGGCTCAAGATCTTATGCACGCGGTACTGACGGAAATTAGCAATAGCCGAGCTAGGGTGATTATTCTAGATATTAGTGGTGTAGCGGTGGTCGATACTGCAGTGGCAAATCATATAATAAAAATTACCAAGGCCAGTAAATTAATGGGTTGTAATTGTACGGTTTCAGGAGTGTCTCCTGCCATTGCGCAGACCATTGTCGAACTAGGAATTGATGTGGGTACCATGTCCACCACCTCAACACTACGTGATGCTTTGGATTTAGCTTTTAGTACTGTGGGTGTTTGCATTGTCGAAAAATGAGGCGTCATTTAGCCAGCAGGATCAATCCTCCATAGTGATGAACTCCATTCACGGTGTATTGGTGAGTACTATACAAACGCCATTATCACCCAGTGTAATAGAGCGTTTTAAATACGATATTTTGGATAGGTTAGAACATGAAAAAATAAATTATATTTGTTTTGATTTTTCCGGTTTAACCATTATGGATATAGTTGAATTTAAGGCCATTGAAAAAATAATAACCATGGCGAAAATGATGGGAACTGATTCTGTACTTGTGGGATTGAATTCAGGAATCGTCGCATCTTTAGTTTTATACGACATTGATACCCAATCGTTAAATACAGCCTTAGATGTTGATGATGCATTTACCCGCTTGAATTTAAGGGTCGATTAAAAATATGAATATAGAAACTGCTCAGTTTGACATTACCGATGAAGGCAGTTTTCAAGTGGCTATTATGAGCATTAAAAAGATAGCCACTGATTTTGGCTATAACGACATCCAGGTGGCCCATTTTTTAACGGCCACTTCAGAGCTGGCTCGTAACATTTTAAAATACGCGGGTAATGGTCTTATCCAAGTACGAATGATTGAAAATGGCCATCAACAAGGGCTGGAAATAATGGCCGCTGACCAAGGGCCAGGCATAGATGATTTATCGCTGGCGATGCAGGAAAGTTTTAGTAGTGGTGGAAGTTTAGGTCAAGGTTTGCCGGGTGCAAAAAGGTTAATGGACGAATTCAGTTTAGCCTCAACGGTAGGCGAAGGCACTAAAGTGAAGGCGATATTATGGCGTTAATACAAGCGCCCTCTGGTAGATTGTGCGGAGTTAATCGTCCTTGCTATGGAGAAAGTGTTAGCGGTGACGGTTTATTTTATCATGAATATGAAAAGGGAATAATTATTAGTGTATGCGATGGCCTGGGGCATGGCAGCCAGGCGCATGAAGTTTCTTGTAAAATCACAAAATTTCTTGAGCATCACCATCACCAAGATATTGCAAAACTGATATTGGATGTTAATGAGGAGATATCACCTAGTATTGGTGCTGCAATGGCAATGGCCTATATTGACTTTGACAGCGATACCTTATGGTTTTGTGGCATGGGCAATGTCGGTGGATTTGTTCTAGGCGCTAATGACAAGATTTTTGTTTCTAAAGATGGAATGGTAGGGGCCAATATGCATAGCCCGCTTTTACAATCTTTAGTACTAGCACCTGGGGATAAATTTGTTATGGCCAGCGACGGTATTCATGAACGTTTTTATTCCAAAGCTAAACGAACAGTTTTTAAAAATAGACCTATGGTTATTGTTGAATATTTACTGTCAGAATTTTCCAAATCTTATGATGATGCTTCCTGCTGGGTATTTGAGTACTGATTATGCTGATTAAACTGGGTGAATTTTCAATTCAGCATTTACAAGTGTTATATGAGCTCAGAGAGAAACTGTTACGCCTTGGAAAAATACTTCAGCTTAACAGTATTCTTCAGGTTCAAATTGCGTCGGTCATTACTAATTATTGCAGAGAGTCTATTGAACATAACAAAAGCATCGTTTTAAACATCGTTATTGATGATCAAATAGATAAATCTTACCTTAGAGTCACTCTTATTAGTCAAATTAATCCAACTGTTGAGTTTGTTGGTGTTGAAATATTTGATGTTGTAAAGATATTGGATGTTTCCAGCGACTTAAACATTACCTTAGAAAAATCATTACTCTACAAAAATATTGAACTGTGTCGTGAGAACCTTTCTCTTATTAAAGACGTGCTGACTCATAAGAGTCGAGAGGAGTTATTAAGTGAATTACATATAAAAAATGAATCACTTAAAAACCACAGTGCAAAACTTGAAGACAAGGTAAAAGAGCGAACTAAAGCACTCAATCAGGCCAAAGAAATCGCCGATGTGGCGAATCAGACTAAGAGTGATTTTTTAGCCAATATGAGTCATGAGATTCGCACACCCATGAATGCGATTATTGGTATGTCTTATTTAGCCTTGGGCACCGATCTAGATCGTAAACAACGAAATTACATCGAAAAAGTACACCGCTCAGGCGAAAGCCTATTGGGTATTATTAATGATATTTTAGATTTTTCTAAAATTGAAGCGGGAAAAATGGATATGGAAACCATTAATTTCCGACTAGAAGATGTATTTGATAATTTATCCAATTTAGTGGGTTTAAAAGCAGAAGAGAAAGCCATTGAGTTGATGTTTAAACTACCTGCCGACCTTCCCATGGCCTTGATCGGAGATCCTCTAAGAATTGGCCAGGTACTGGTGAACCTTGGTAATAACGCCATGAAATTTACTGACCGAGGCGGAGACGTCACAGTTGAAGTCAGTATTTTGGAAAACAATAAAGACGATGTACTTTTACAGTTCTCGGTGCGTGATTCGGGAATAGGTATGACGCCAGAGCAGCAAGGTAAATTATTTAAATCTTTTTCTCAGGCCGATACCTCTACCAGTCGTAAATATGGCGGAACAGGTTTAGGCCTCGCTATCAGTAAAAGCTTATCCGTTATGATGGGCGGTGATATATGGGTCGAAAGCCAATTGGGAGTGGGCAGTAATTTTTGCTTCACAGCTAAATTAGGCAAACAACATGGCCAGGTGATGCTGCGTAAATCAGCCGCACAAGATTTAGGCGATTTACGCGTATTAGTGGTGGATGATAATGCCACAGCTAGAGAGATTCTCTGCTCTATGTTGCTGAGTTTTGGCTTGCGTGCAGAATTAGCACGAGACGGTAAAGAAGCCTTGCTGATGATTAAAGTTGCACAAGGTGAAGACCCTTATCAATTAGTTTTAATGGATTGGATGATGCCCGAGATGGATGGTATTAAAACTACTAGAGCCATCCAGGCAGATAAATCCATATTGAAATCCCCCAATATTATAATGGTAACCGCTTATGGCCGTGAGGAAGCAATAGAGGGCGCCAGCCATGTAAGTATTCAAGGGTTTATTACCAAACCAGTCACACCCTCCAGTTTACTTAATGCCGTCATGCAGGCCATGGGTAAAGAAGTCATTAGCGAAACTCGCACAGACAATCGGCGCCATGAATCCCAAGATTCAATCAAGCAGCTGCAAGGGGCCAGCATCTTGTTAGTCGAGGACAACGAGTTAAATCAAGAGTTAGCTCAGGAATTGTTAGAACAAAATGGCTTGTCGGTTACCCTTGCCAATAATGGCCTGGAGGCGTTAGGACTGTTAAGGGAGTTTAGCTATGACGCTGTCTTAATGGACTTGCAAATGCCAGTAATGGATGGATATGAGGCTACCACTCGAATACGCCAGCAAGAAAGTTTTAAAGACTTGGTCGTGATAGCCATGACGGCCAATGCCATGGCCAGTGACCGTGAAAAGGTGTTAAAGGCGGGTATGAATGATCACATTGCCAAGCCCATTAATGTAGATGAAATGTTTAAAACACTGGCTAAATGGGTGACGCCAAAACATCCATTGCTTGCTTCCAAAGCAATACTAGGGCAGCCGGAAAATGTTGAACCTGTGAAGAGTCGGCTTGAGCTCCCTGGAATTGATACCGAGGCTGGATTGACCATTAGCCAAGGCAATCATAAATTATATTTAAAGTTGCTTAATAAGTTTCATACCAGTCAAGCTGATTTTTTCGAGCGATTTAGTCAGGCCCGTATTAATGAAGATGATCCACAAGCTGCGCAACGTTGTGCACATTCGCTGAGAGGCGTGGCAGGAAATATAGGTGCTAATGCTTTAATGAAGGTCGCTAATGATTTAGAAGAGGCCTGTATTGAAGCGATACCTGACCCGGACATAGATGACATATTATTTAAGGTATGTGCGTTGTTGGATCAGGTATTAAACAGTTTGGCTTCCGTTAGCTTAACTCACGAAAGAAAAGCCGAATCAGGCGAGCCATTTGATCAAGAAAATTTTTTTATACTCTTACAAAATCTAAAGTCACTGTTACTGGAAGATGATACCGACGCCATTGAAGTAATTGATGAGTTATATCAACTACCTGGTATAGAGCAATATTCAAGTATTTTAAAAAAATTAGCGAAAGCGATAGAAAGTTATGACTTTGAGCAGGGTTTAGAAATACTAAGTGACTTAAAGCAGTAACCAGTAAATATCGATTATTAACATTGGTGGGTAATGTGAATACATTATTTTCAATAACGATCATAGTTTTTTTATTTTTAAGCTGTCACTCTTCCGCTGTACCTGTGGATGATAGTAGCTCTGTATGGATAAATGAAAATTTGCCTGCTGAGAGTAACTCGAATAAAAATAAGCCGAATAAGGGCAATCCCCACAGAACGATAACGCTTAGCGATAAAGAAGAGAGCTGGTTGATGCAGCATCCTAGTATCACACTAGCCTACGATGGCAACTTCCCTCCTTATAGTTATTATGATCAGAAAAATAATTTCACAGGCTTAACGGTAGACGTAGTTGAAAAGATAGAGGGGATATTGGGGATTAAGTTTGAAATTCATGATGACGGTCTTTGGAAAAACTTATATAAGAATGCGCAAGAGAAGAAAGTCGACATTGTTGCCACTATGATTCAACGCCCAGAAAGACGTGAGTGGTTTTCTTTTACCGATCCATTTTTAAAGGTGTCTCTAGGGATATTTGTTCGTAAAGATAATGCAAGAATAACGAAGAAGTCTGATATTTCCAATCAACGGGTATCGCTCATTAATGGCTATGCCACCACGCCTAAGTTGCTAGAAGAATACCCCAATATAACCCCGGTTTACTCAGATACGAGCCTTGATGCCTTATTACAATTATCGTCGGGTAAATCGGATGTTTTCATCTCTGCCATAGGTAAAACATCATTCATATTATCTGAGCAAGGCATTAATAATTTAAGCCTTGTTGGGGTATATGAGCACGATGCTGCCAACCAAGGCTTTAGTGTACGAAAAGACTGGCCGCAACTAGTGTCTATCTTAGATAAGGCTCTAAGTGCGATACCTGATTATGAGCTAAATAATATAAAGCAAAGATGGATTCCTTTGGATATTCCCAAGGCGGGGCATGTAACGAGTCTTCTGCAATTAACCAATAAAGAAAGCACATGGTTAAAAAAACATACAAAAATTAGGGTAAGCAATGAGTCTAATTGGCCTCCTTTTAATTTCAATAGAAAGGGAAAACCTCTGGGTCTTTCTATTGATTTTATGGATATGCTGGCGCAGATCATAGGCATAGAAGTGGAATATGTTAATGGTCCCAGTTGGAATGATTATTTGGGATTGATCAAGAAAAAGAAGTTAGATGTGATGCTTAATATTGTTAATACTCCTAAGCGTCAGGAGTACATTCTCTTTACCGATGAGTATCTTCATACATTAACCGGAATTTACGTAAAAGAGGGTAATCAAAAATTTGGCTCTTTAAAAGAATTGCAGGGAAAAAGTTTATCAGTCCCCAGAGGTTTTTTTGAACAAGAATTAATTGAAAAATACTATCCAGATATCAACTTAATTCTTGTAAAAGACAATATTGAAGTGCTGGAAGCCATTCTTACTGGAAAAGCACAGGCGGGCATTGGCGAGATGGGTGTTATCAGTTTTTTATTAGATCAGCATGCCATTGCAGGGGTTGAATTATCAGGCACTATTAAGGATGAAAGATTCGATAATATTCTTAATATAGGTGTGAGAAAAGACTGGCCAGAGTTACAAGGAATATTGCAAAAAGCCAAAAATTTGATAGGGCAGCCTAGAATGCGAGAACTTCAAAAGAAGTGGTCGGTAAAATCTAAACAGCCTAATTGGAAAGAGAAACACCTGTCATTAGTTGAGCGCGCTTGGCTGAAAGATCACCTGGAAATAGTGGTTAGCAATGAAAAGGACTACGCACCTTTTGATTTTCAAATAGATAGAAAGCCCGCTGGCTATTCAATAGATTATGTGAAGTTACTCGCTAAACGGCTTGATCTTACCTTGTCGTTTGAGCAAGGAAGCTGGAATGAGTTAGTGGAGAAAACTAAAAATGAAAAAATATCACTTATTCATACTATTTTTAACACGCCTAAAACGAGGCAAGAATATCTTTCATTTAGTAAACCTTATAAGCAATCAGTTAATGCCATTATTACTCAAGATAGCATTAACAATGTAAATTCATTAGCTGACTTATCTGGGTTGAGTGTTTCTTTAGTTAAGGGTGATTCGATAACCAACGACATAAAGCAACATTTTCCCAGTATTCAGGTGGTTGAATATGATGATTATGAAAGTATCTTAAAAGCCGTGGCTTTTGGCGATGTACAGGCGAGTATTACCGGTTTACCCATTGCTAATTACCTTATTAAGAAACTTTCTTTATCAAACTTGACCATTACTGCGGAAGTGAAAAAGATAAATAGTCGAGATAATGCTTATCGGTTGGCGGTACCAAATTCACTTTCTGCTCTCATACCCATATTAGAAAAAGCAATGGATAGTCTTACGCCTGAGGAGTTGATGGAACTTGATAGGCGCTGGTTGACTTCCTTTGAGGGAAATAAAGTAAATAAAGGTGATGCCAATGTATTGAGTTGGTCAAGTCTTGCGCGTGCGGGGGCTGCCTTGGTGATTACAGCTGTCATTTTAATGCTGCTGTTCAAGTTACTTGATCAATCGCGTAAAGATCCACTTACCTACCAACACTCTTCGCTATCGGGAAAACGCTTAGGTATATTTTTTAATGCCTGCCTAATTATACTGGTCACTATTTTGGTGATATGGGCGCTAGATAAAATTCAGGATAAAGTGAAGCAAGACATGAAAGCCTCTTTGCAAACTGTATTATTAACCACCAAAGAAGCCATGAAGATATGGAGTGCCGATCAGAAAGATGGCCTTAATAGTATTGCCGCAGACCCTCGTACATTGAAGTATACCCGTGAATTATTAATAGCTGAAAACAGAGGTAAAGATTTACTGAGCCATTCGGCATTAACCAAATTGCGGTCTTACTTTAAGGACATTCAAAAACGTGCCACTCATATTGGGTTTTTTATTATTAATACCAATGGCAAAAATATTGCTTCTATGCGTGATGAAAATATAGGGCGGGTTAATCTCATCATGCAGCAGCGCCCTGATTTGTTTAATCGTATTCTCGATGGTGAAACCGTGTTGGTCCCGCCCATTCCCTCTGATGTTCCTTTAGCTGGTGCCAAAAATATTGTGGCACTTGATCGGCCACCCACTATGTTTTTTGCGTCGCCCATTTTTTCAAGAGAAGGCGTGGTATTGGCTGTTATTGCAGAGCGGTTTGATCCCCATGCTGACTTTAGTCGAATTACTCGTTTGGGCCGAATTGGTGAAAAAGGCGAGACTTATGCTTTTGACCATCAAGGGAGGCTTTTATCTGAGAGTCGATTTATTAACGAACGGTTAGCACCAGAATTAATTAAGCCTGGTTATCAGGATATTTTGTCTCTTGAAATTAGGGATCCGGGCCGTGATTTATCCCAAGAGGGTGAGTTATCCCTTAACTCCAGTGAATTGCCTTTAACTAAAATGGCCAAACAAGCGACTAAAGGAATTAATGGCTTTGATATGACAGGCTACCGAGATTACCGCGGTATACCTGTTGTGGGCGTATGGATGTGGGATGACTCACTGGGGTTTGGTATGGCCAGTGAAGTTGATATTGATAGTGCTATGGACGCCTATTATATCGCGCGCTTGGCGGTGATTATTATCCTAACTATTACAGTTTCGGTTTCGGTTATTTTTACCTTGCTTACTATGGTGCTGGGTAGCCGGGCTAATCGATCCTTACGGTTCGCTCATAGTCAGTTAGAAGACAGAGTAAGGGTACGCACTCAGGAATTAAATACAGCTAAGGAGGCGGCTGAGGCGGCGGCACAGGCAAAATCTGATTTTCTGGCCAACATGTCACATGAAATTCGAACGCCTATGAACGCCATTATTGGTATGTCTTATTTGGCATTGCAAACAGAGTTGGATAGAAAGCAACGCAACCATATTGAAAAGGTGCATCGCTCTGGTGAAAGTTTGTTAGGCATTATCAATGACATTCTCGATTTCTCTAAAATAGAAGCGGGAAAACTGGATATAGAAACTATTGATTTTCAGCTGGAAGATGTCTTCGATAATTTGTGCAACCTGTTAGGCCTTAAAGCGGAAGAAAAAGGTTTGGAGTTGATGTTTAAGCTTCCTGCCCACTTACCCACAGCATTAATGGGGGACCCGTTACGCTTAGGGCAGGTGTTGATTAATTTAGGCAATAACGCGGTTAAATTTACCGACAGCGGTGGCGACATTACCGTGGAGGTAGAAGTAATAGATGAAGATCAAGACTCTGCGCTTTTGCAATTCTCTGTGTGTGATACCGGCATTGGTATGAGCCAAGAACAACAGGGGAAACTGTTTCAATCGTTTACCCAGGGTGACAGCTCCACTAGCCGAAAATATGGAGGAACCGGGCTAGGGCTTACCATTAGTAAAAATCTGGCGCAGATGATGGGCGGTGAAATATGGTTGGAAAGCGTGGTGGGCGAAGGCAGTCGTTTTCATTTTACTGCACGTTTTGGTAAACAAACGGATATTAAGAAATTAGTGTTATCTAAACGCAATTCGTTGGATGTGTTACGAGTACTGGTAGTGGATGATAATAATTCGGCACGTGAAATTATAATTTACATGCTGGCTAGCATAGGCATGCGCGTAGACCAAGCGAGTGGCGGTGAAGCGGCTTTAGCCTTGTTGGAAGATGCCTCAGAGCAGGATCCTTATGAGTTAGTATTCATGGATTGGAAGATGCCAGGCATGGATGGGGTAGAAGTCACCCGTCTTATTCAAAAGGATAAAGCAGTGCATGAAGTGCCTACCGTTATTATGGTGACGGCTTACGGACGTGAAGAAGCCAGCCTAGCTTCAAAGGACGTGCATATCAGTGGGTTTCTGACTAAGCCGATTACTCAAAAAAGTTTAATTGATGCCATATTAATCGCCACAGGAAAGGAGGTCATTGGTAATGATCGCGTCGACAACAGACAAATGGAGTCCCATGATGCCATCTGCAAATTACGCGGAGCCCACATTTTATTGGTTGAAGATAATGAATTAAATCAAGAATTGGCCATGGAGTTATTGCAAAGAAATGGGCTGACGGTAACGTTAGCTAATAACGGTATTGAAGCATTGGAGAAATTGAATACCGCCGTGTTTGATGGCGTATTAATGGATGTGCAAATGCCGATAATGGACGGCTATGAGGCCACTCGTAATATCCGCAAACAATTAGAGTATAAAGATATGGTTGTCATTGCCATGACTGCAAATGTCATGACAGGTGATAAAGAGAAAGGCTTAGCGGCAGGTATGAATGATCATATTTCAAAACCGATTAACGTGAATGAAATGTTTAATACCATGGCAAAGTGGATAACCCCACAGTTGCCTGTCAATACCATTAAGGAAGCACCAGAAGATAATGACTCCATTGAGCTTCCTAAGCTAAAAGGGATAGACATAGAAGACGGGTTGGCACATACCCAGGGAGATAAAAAACTTTATTTAAAGTTGTTAAAGAAATTTTATCACAGCCAAAAAGATTTTAACCTGGAATTTGAAACGGCGTTAAAGAGTGCTGATAAAAAATCAGCAGAACGATGCGCTCATACTCTAAGAGGTGTTGCCGGTAATATAGGAGCACTTCAAATAATGGAGTACGCCGCAGAGTTAGAACAAGCTTGTGTTAATGAACAGTCAGGAAATGATATTCAACGTATTTTAAAACTGCTGACAATTTCGCTTATGCAGGTGATGGATAGCTTGTCTGTAGTGAGTAATGAGGAACCCCCGTTAGACTTAGATTCGCAAGGTTTGGATACACATCAATTTAATAAGCTTGTTGAAAAATTGAAAACGCTTTTACAAGATGACGATACCGCGGCTGCGGATGTGATAGACGAGTTATACCAGTTGCCAGGCATAGGGATATACCAGCGAGATCTAAAGGCCCTTGCTAAATTTATTGAAGTTTATGACTTTGAGCAGGGACTTGAGGTACTCGATAATTTATCAATGCCGTAAGATTCTGCTTAAGTGGGCTTTGTATTTTTTGTCTTGGGTTAGCAGCTTGGTTAATGGCGTATATTTATTGCTATATGTCTTTGGGTAATATGAATCGTAGTCAAATAGGCTCTAGGGAATATGGCTAAAATGCTGGTAGAACGGTTATCTCAAGCTAGAATTTAAATGAACATGTTTAAAAATACACTCAATACTGGCAGGGAAGTTGATGGCCGAAGTACGCAGTAAACCGGTTATTCTAGTGGTAGATGATGTTCCAGAGAATATCGATTTACTCAGTGGTGTATTACGCCCTTTATATAAAGTTAAGGCGGCGCTTAACGGTGAGCGTGCTTTAAAAATTGCCAACAGTGAACCCAGACCCGACTTAATATTGTTAGATGTGATGATGCCAGAGATAGATGGCCATGAAGTGTGTCGCCAATTAAAGAAGAATTCGATTACCGCTAAAATCCCTATTATTTTTGTGACGGCAAAAAATCAAGAAGAAGATGAAAAAGCAGGTTTAGAATTGGGCGCCGTGGATTACATTACTAAGCCCATTAGTCCGCCGATTGTATTGGCAAGGGTGCACACTCATTTAGCTCTGTATGATCAAAACCGTTACTTGGAATCGATTGTTGAGCAGCGAACCGAACAACTGCAACAAACCCGCTTAGAAATTATTCGGCGCCTTGGGCGGGCGGCTGAATTTAAAGACAATGAAACCGGTTTACACGTGATTAGAATGAGTCATTATTCTCGTTTATTGGCAGAAGCGCTGGATCGCGGTGACCATTGGACCGAGTTAATTTTTCACGCTTCGCCCATGCATGACATAGGCAAGATTGGCATACCCGATAATGTTTTATTAAAGCCAGGAAAACTGGATGATGATGAGTGGAATATTATGCGTACTCATCCACAATTAGGCGCATCTATTATTGGTGATCACGATAATGAATTGATGCAGATGTCGAAAGAAATCGCTTTATCTCATCACGAGAAATGGGATGGCTCTGGTTACCCTAATGGCTTGAAAGGAGAGGAGATACCGCTTTCTGGACGCATAGTGGCTATTGCCGATGTATTTGATGCACTCACCACTGAGCGTCCTTATAAGAAAGCCTGGACCGTGAGTGATGCCGTGAAATTAATTGATGAAAATTCAGGCATTCACTTTGACCCAGACCTAGTGTTGTTATTTCACGAAGTGATGCCTGAGATATTGGATGTGAAAGAGCAGTATGCTGAATCTACGTATGAGCCTGACTAGTGACGCGCTCAGCTTTTGCTAGGTGAGAATAATTGGTTTTCCAATGTGATACCTACCTATTATAAATAACTCAGATATCCAGGTGCGCCGCCTTCTAATCCGTGGGCCCAGCACTAGCCAATTGAGTTATCCCCAACTCTAGCCCGCGCCAATACTCGATCACACCAATATATTTATCTCTCAATTTACCGGCGTCGTCGACGCTCCGGTCCTAGTCCAGTTCATTTGAGTGAAAAGTTTTAAATGTTATTGAAGTAATAACCAAACTTTAGACAGGCTGCTTTCTAGCAGGCATAAAAAAAGCCCCATAATGAACTGCACCCCAAAGATTGGACACTAAATCCAACCTTTGGGGTGTTTTTATGAGCAAATATGACAAAGCCTTAAACTCGCTGCTGTGCAGCAATGCTTAACCAAGAAAGTTTCCCGCTCTAAGCTATCTAGTCAGCTTGGCATTGATAAGTCCATGTTGCGTCGTTGGGTTGAAGTCTACCGGGTACATGGCGACTCTGCCTTCGATAAAAAGTATAGCCATTACACTGCTCGTTTTAAATTATCTGTTTTGCAATACATTAAAACCCATAAAATATCGAACCAGCAGGCGGCGGCTAATTTTGATATTCGCAATCCACCCTGTATCGCAGTGTGGGCACGGCAGTATACTGCCGGAGGCCTAGCTGCCTTAGAACCCCAGCGCAGAGGAAGACCCAAAGTACCCCGTAAAATCACACGCACGCCCGATGAGCAACGCTCACAAAAAGAGCTGTTGGAAGAGCTAACTTACCTGCGCGCTGAGAATGCCTATTTAAAAAAGTTGGATGCCTTAATCCGCGAAGAGGAAGCGGCGCAAAACAAAAAGCGCAAGCGATCCAAGAATTAAGGCAAGTACACTCATTAGACGCGTTACTGAAAGTGGCCAAATTACCTCGAAGCACGTTTTATTATCAGGCCAAGGTAAGTGCAGGGAGAGACTCTGATAAAAAATTGATAACGAAAATAAAGAGCATCTATCATCGCCACAAAGGGCGCTATGGTTACCGTAGAATTACGCTCGCACTGAACAAACTAGAGGGCAACATCAATCACAAAAGAGTCTTAAGACTGATGCGTTTATTAGGCTTAAAGTCCCTCGTGCGCCCCAAAAAATACAGGTTATATAAAGGTACAGTGGGGCGAATTGCCCCCGATAAATTACAGCGCCAGTTTTATGCAAACGAGCCCAATCAGAAATGGGTGACAGATATTACTGAGTTTAAAGTGAAGGGAGAAAAGCTGTATCTGTCACCGGTAATGGATCTTTATAACGGGGAAATCATTGCTTACCAAACCAGTCACCGACCCGTTTTACCACTGGTGACTAAGATGCTCAAAAAGGTGTTTAAACGCTTAACGATCCAAGAAAAACCGTTGTTGCACTCTGATCAAGGGTGGCACTATCAGCATAATTTGTATCGGCAAGCGCTGAAAGATGAAGGTTTAACGCAAAGCATGTCGCGTAAAGGTAACTGCTTAGATAATGCGGCTATAGAAAGTTTTTTTGGAACACTAAAGAGTGAGTTTTTTACCTTAACCGCTTTGACTCGCTTGAAGCGCTAGATAAAGGCTTAAAGAAATACATTCATTATTACAATCACAAGCGAATACGGCTTAAACTAAGAGGCCTGAGTCCAGTTGAATATCGAACTCAGGCCTTGAGCCCGTAATTTAAACCGTCCAACTTATGGGGTGCAGTTCATAAGCGTTTAACTCATGAGGCTTCTTTGAATTTTGGTTGGTGGGCCCAGTGAGACTCGAACTCGCGACCAACGGATTATAAGTAAGTGTGATGGGCTGAGTTAATGTAGAGGTCTCTCTTTTATCTCAGTATTTTTATTAAGTTATGAGGTGCTACATTATTTGCACAGAGAAGTGGGGGCCTCCCTGTACATATACTGTCTATGCCTTGGCCTCAATTAACTAGGTTCAATTTTTAGTCTCAACTCACACTGGATGATTTGTTGATAAAGATTATTTTCATCCCAGAATACAATCAGATAATAGCGTCCCGGCTTTTCCATAGCGGTCAAGACAAGGGGGCCACATATTTGCTGAGAAGTGTTGTATGAGCCAGAGCCGTGGCCAAATGTTGCGGTTATAGTATTTCCGGTATCTTTTTCTATTCCACTTACCCTGTTATACGCGTAAGTTTGATCACTACTTTTCCCTGAGACAGAGGAGGTTACGGTTTCAAATATCATGCTGGTAGCGTAACTAAACATGGCAGGTAACATCAGGCTGATGGCCAATGTCAGGTTTTTAATGGTCTGGTTCATTTTTATCTCTCTTAAATTTAATTGAAAAAGGTGATGTTAAAAATAATTAAAAGGGTGCCGCCAAGATAGCCGCAGGTAAATCAAAGTTTGAGACTGCTGCATTATCGGGTTCTGGGTCGTAGCCAAAGATCGAGACGTTGGCTTCAAGGTATGAATTCCCCATACAGGTGATGCTGCCTTGGCCGGCACCAATGCCATCGCCATCGGTATCAGGGTAAACAGTGACCTTTCTAAAGATACTGATGTCGTTATCGTCACAGTCGTAACTTAGGTGGGAGGTCCTAGCAGCGGGCTGGTTATTAGTGCAATAAGTATGTTGAGGGCCAGCTCCGATACCATCGCCATCAATATCATCGTAGGCCAAATCAGCACGCCAAATACTGGCATCATTGTCATTGCAATCCGTAGAGTTAAACACATTGCCTGCCGGCGCTTGGTCACCAATACAAACCTGTGTCTCGCCTGACAATGCACCAAAGCTGTCTAGGTCGGTATCAGGGTAAACTAATGCATTACGCCATGATTGATTATCATCATCGTTACAATCGGCTGCTTTTGAGGAATCAAAGGTAGCCTGATATATTGAAGAAAGTGTACCTCCAGTGCATTCTGTACCTGATGCATGCGATTGGTAACTGTCTAAATCCATATCGGTGGCGAGGTAGTTTAAGTTTTCAAATACGGCAGAGTTGTTGTCGTTGCAATCAGTAGAATTTAGCGAAAATTTTTCTTGTAGAGTTTGTCCGATGCAGTAATTAGCGCTCTCACCAGCACCATAGCCATCACGGTCAGTATCGTTAAAGGCAACAACAGAGCGCCACGCTTGATTATCAGTATCGTCACAGTCAGCTAGCTTAGATGAATCAAAGGTAGCTTTAAATTTTTCTGAAAGGCTACCACCGGTACATTCACTGCCTGTAGCCCGTAATTGAAAGCTATCTAAATCCATATCAACAGCTTGATAGTTTAGGCTGGTAAATATTGCCGAATTACTGTCATTACAATCGCTAGAATTTATAGAAACATTGCTGGGAAGCTGTTCCCCGATGCAATAAGTGGCCTCAATACCGGCTCCAAAGCTATCTCCATCGGAATCTTCAAAAGCACCAACAGAGCGCCATTGTTGATTATTAGAATCATTACAATCTAGTCCTTTAGATGCATCGAGTGTGGCTTGATATATTGAAGATAAAGTCCCGCCCGTACATTCAGACCCAGCGGCACTTATTTGGAAGCCATCTAGATCCATATCGGCAGCGGAATAATTTAATGCTAAAAATACGGAGGAATTATTATCATCACAATCTACAGGCTCGTTAGGCAAGGACTCTAAAAAACCAAACGGTAAAGAGTTACCTGCACAAAGACCACCTTCAGCGGCAACAAATACACCATCTAAATCAATATCTTGAGCTTGATAAGTTCTAATGGTCCAAGCCTGTGGGTTGTTATCATCACAATCGCCTGGTAATTGAGTTCGGCTGGTTGGAAGCGAGCTTCCGTAACAGGTATTTTGTTGTTCACCTGCACCATAACCATCCTTATCTGAGTCTAGGTAGGTTACCGCACTACGCCAAATATTTTTATCATCATCGTTACAATCCAGCTTATCTGCATCAATGACATTCTCTAGATAACTATCAGGCAATGTTGCCCCAGAACAAACCTCACCGGATATCCGGCTGTATTTGCTATCGAGGTCTTTATCTAAAGAGTTATATGTTCTTAATGCCCAGATTTGGTTATTGGTATCATCGCAGTCAGTGTCAGCTGGAGTTACCTCACTAATCGCATATTTAGCCGGAAGCTGCTCACCGACACACACTTCCCCTTGCGCCTCAGCGAACTTGCCATCTAAATCAGCATCTTCGGATAAATATGATTTGAGTTGCCACTTCGCATCATTTTGAGGAGCGCAATCTAAAGTATCAACAGTACCATCATCATCTAGATCACTAAGAACATCAGAGTCACTACCACACCCAGAAAGAGTTAGAATGGCAAAAAGGGTGTAACCCCAAACACTTTTAAACATTAACTGCACACTCCAGCTATTCTTAAAACACAGCGAAAATTGAGATAAGCAAAAGGGCTAAATTCAAGCAGATTTGAGAAGAAAACAAATGAAGATCTTCCTTAATATCATGAGCTTATATCCCTTAAGCAAAACGGATGTGAATCCTAGCCGACCATATCAAATTGGTCAAGATATAGGCGAATAATTTGAAGCTTTTAAAGTAGGATCTCTGCGCATTAGCCTAAGTGTTACTGAAACTATATTGCATCAAGGCATGGTTTTACTTTGGAGTTGAGCGATCAGATATGAAAGAGAAAATAGAATTCAAATAGAATGCTGGGCCAAGTATCTCAAAGTGATGATTGGCCCAGGAGTTGATATTATGCGCGCCTACGCACAACTAATCCTGTAAGAAGAAGGGTTAACCACCATAGTGAGCCTCCACCTAATAAATCGTCTTCTGATTCCGATTCATCTTGAGTTAACACCACCTGCAGTTGAAGCTCTGAACTACCAGATAGGTTATTCTCTCCAGTATCGATCGCCTTCACACTGATTGTATAACTACCCTCAGCAATAGAAGCGGGGTCAAACGTTAGCACTCGTCCAGCAGGAGAATCTAAATTCAATTCATCGAGCCCCCACTCAAGTGTATGTTGATCTATATCATTTCCGTCAATTACTAAAACTGTAATGGTTACCGGGCCTCCATCTTGTAAAGCGTGCGTAATTTCTTGCCCATCTTGTTCAATCACCAATTGAACCTGAGGAGCAATATTTTGATAGGCCAAAGTTAAAATATGCTGACGATTACTCTCATTAATTGCATATAAGTTTTCTATACCTTCATCTACCTCAACACCCACTAAATCAACAACCAAATACTCATCGTATTCATTGGCGCTATTTTCAACCACAGGCACAACTAGCTGCGTTTGCGTATTAGCCACATCGTCAACGTCACCCCTTTCAATTATTACTTGGTGAGTAGCGTAAATATCAAAAGAAAAGTCAAAATCATATTGATTTAAATTATCACTAGATAATCCAAGATTAACTTGTAGATCAATCACAACAGGGTATTCAGGAGATTCACCACTTAACTCCACAATAATATTCGCAGTGCTATTATCACCAACAACACTATTAGTAAGTTCAAAACGAACTTGCGGATAAACATTAATAACTTGTATTAATGTATTACTACGGTTACCGGCAGCATCAACTGCAACCCATTCGATATTTAAACGCCCTGCTGGTAAATGAATACGACCATTATCATTAGGTCCTATCAGTTCACCTTTCAATCTCGCTTCGAAATCAAGACTGTAACCGTCCATCACATCATAGGCATTTAAATGGCTTAAAAATGCTTCATCCCAATTTAATGCAACCGTTGCGGAATCTTCACTATCAACCATAACAGACATTTCAGTTGCTACTTGAGATAACTCAGGAACACCATTATCAGCGCTATTGTCAGTATCTAAGTCATTAATAACACCATCATTATCCGTGTCATTTAATTGCTGATCTAACACTAATTCAGAATTCAGTTGACACTGCACACCACAATCTATATTCCATGCATCAGGGTAACCATCTTGGTCTTCATCCAAAGAAGCTGCACTGTTCAATGGGAAGGCATCAGCTTCATCCAGTATTCCATCATTGTCGGAGTCACGATGAACTACACCATTTAAGTATAAAGCGGGCAATTGCAAGTCATCGCCAAAGTCCCAAAGCGTATCATTCCAGTCGTTATAGAGAGTTAAAGCCGCATTAAGATCTTCAGCAGAGCCATCTTCCGAAACACAATCACTATTAGCGGAATTCGTATCGGCTTGAATTGCACACATTAAAGTAGCTAGGGGTAAACCAACGTAGCTGTTGTTTTCAGAACTAAGGTGGCTTGTGGCTTGACCTGAAGTGTCCGTGGCCCAATAACTGTTTTCTACAGTGCTGGTATTATTAGAAATAAAATTAGCAACCCCAATTAGGCCGCCTGCATTGAAAACATCACTAACTATGCCACTGCTATAACTGGAACCAATATGATTACCGTTATAGATAATAGCCCCCACAAGGCCGCCCACAAAATCAGATAAGCCAACAATAGAGCCTGTGTTAAAGCTATTAGTGATTGTATTTCCGCTGACAGCAGCTCCTGTAATTCCTCCCGAGTAAAATCTCCCCTGCACTACACCGCTATTAAAACAGGAAATAATTTGATTACTGTTATCAACCCAACCCACAAGGCCACCAATAACATCCTCACCCTGAACCGAACCTGTATTATAACTGGTTGTAATTTGATTATTGTTTGAAACACGCCCGACCAAGCCACCGACGCCATTACCTCCATTCACGGCACCTGCAGAATAACTACCCGAAATCAGGCTATCGTCATTAACCCATCCGACAAGGCTTCCCACATAATCATCCCCGCTAATAGACATCAAGGGCCCACTTAAACCCAATTGACGAATTTGAGATTGATTAATGTAACCAAACAGACCTATAAAATCGGTACCTGTTCTATCGATATAAAGGTTCTTAACTACTTGGTCATTACCTTCAAATATGCCTGTAAATGCAGCATTTGAATTGCCGATAGGCAACCAGCCTTCACTGGCATTCCAATAGGTATCACCCTCATCCATTTGACCATCCAGGTTGGTATCAAAATTCAGATCTTCAGTAAGTTCAAAACCGTTACAGCCACCAACAGGGCAACCCGAGCTGTCGTTATAAAGAGAAGCACCATCTAGGTTATTACGAATTTCGTTAAGATCAGCCAGGTCATTAATTTCAATGAGCCCATTATCATCCAAGTCGTAATCCGTGCGACCTGATTCGGCAAATGTAATAGAGGAGGATAAGGCAGACAATAAGAGAGCTGTTAGGGTTATGGCCTGACGACTGCCCTGCCAATCCTTAGCATATGAAGTTTTCACATTCGAACCCATGTATAAAAAAGTCGTACATTACCAAAGAAAAGTGGTCTTGTAATCAACCTTAATTCGAAGCATTGACTATTTAAAGGAGGTATCAGTCCATTGCCATACCTATAAGCTAGAAAGAATTATATAAGGTAAATTACTTACATATTAATTAGAGGGAGTAAATTAGGAGTCGGCACCAAATATCACACAATCTGTGGGCCTGTAGCTTCCTCTGTATCAACTATCTAGCTCTAGCCAGCGTCAATGCTCAATCCACCAATATATTTTCCCTCACTTTACAGACGTTGTCGGCGTTCCGGTCCTATGGCGATCCATCTGGCTAAATTTCAAAGATTTGGTGACGACGGTGACAGGGGTTTGGGTTGAAGTTTTAGAAATGCTGGTTGATGTGTTTTGTCTGTTTTTTGTACTGAATTTAACTCGCAAGTCTTCAGTGGTTGTATTTGGGTTGGGGTAAATCTATTGAAGTGCTTTGAATATAAAAATTAATCAGAGGCATGAATGAGGCAAATTAGTTGGCAAAAGCTCCGGTTCTAGTCCGGTCCATTTTAACGAAATTATTTAAACACGTTTAAAGCTGAAGAATCAACTTTAGAAAGCCCACTTTCTACCAAGCATAAAAACACCCCAAAGGTTGGATTTAGTGTCCAATCTTTGGGGTGCAGTTCATAAGCGTTTAACTCATGAGGCTTCTTATAATTCGGTTGGTGGGCCCAGCGAGACTCGAACTCGCGACCAACGGATTATGAGTC
>ERZ1027231.206-NODE-206-length-26605-cov-37.362712_pt1 | contig 26605 bp, 19 predicted proteins | sample MGYA00520866_ERZ1027231 | MGnify/ENA primary metagenome ERZ1027231 (study PRJEB33311, sample SAMEA4378411) | marine metagenome | biome: Marine biome; feature: Fjord; material: Water | collected 2014-07-20T08:00:00Z/2014-07-... | depth 75 m ...
GCAGTTGAAGCAGTTGAAGCAGTTGAAGCAGTTGAAGCAGTTGAAGCAGTTGAAGATGAAAATATTTTTGATGATACGTTAATTGAAATTTTCCGTTCTGAAGTTGCTGCGCATCTTGAGACGGTTAATGAGTTTATTGAAGAGTCAAAAGAAAGCGATTATAACAATGGCTTATCTGATCATTTACAAAGAGCGTTGCATACCCTGAAAGGTAGTGCACATATGGCCGGCATATCTCCTATTGCCCTGATTGCTTCTCCGTTAGAAAAATTAGTTAAAGAATTACGTGCATACCAGATTAAAAATACCCCAGGCCTAGTCGGGCTGTTATTAGAAGCAGTTGAGTTGATTCAGTTGGGTGTCGAGCAGTTAGAAACTACGCCTACTATGCCACTGCCAGCAGAAGGACTCTTTTTAATTAAAGTCGCTGAGCTAGAGCAGCTGTTATTAGCTCCTGTTGCGAATGACGAGCCAGACCAACACTTACCAGATCCACAACAGTTAGCTCAATTTTTAACCCAGGGAATGGATGTTCTGCTTGATGCTGATGATATTGTTAAAGAGTGGGTGACGGCTCCTGAAAATAATGATGCATTAAGCACGCTAAATAATGAGTTAGTTCAAGTTGTTGCAGGTGCAGAAAAAGCAGAAATTTTAGAAGTTGCTGAATTAGCTCAGGTATTGCATGAGTTATACAATCAAATATTAACAGTAGAAGCAGAAACTAATTATTCCCCAGAAGATTTGGCTGACACTCTTTTGTCTGCCCATGAAAGCTTATTGAATATGCTTGATTGCTTGGCTGCAGGCCAAAATTTGTCTGTAGATAATGAAATTTTGGCGCGAGTAAAAGAAAGAGAAAATTTACTGCAGCAGAGTATTAGTATTGATCTGCTAGACGAAGTTGAAATAGCAGACGTTGCAGTTGAGACCGTAGACGTTGAAGCCGAGATAGTTGAAGTTGAGACAACCGCTACGGAAGACGAATTAGATACACAACTTGCTGTAGAACAAATACCTGACATTAAGTTGGATATAGATGAAGATCTTGATGAAGAGCTGCTAGAAATATTTCTTGAGGAAGCTCAAGAAATTATGGAAGCCGCTGGTACCGCGCTGCAGCGTTGGCAGTCAGAGCCTGAAAATTTAAGAAGTGTGGCAGAACTACAGCGTGAGCTGCACACCTTAAAAGGCGGCGCTCGGATGTCTGAAATGACAGAGGTTGCTGATTTATGTCACGAGCTTGAATCCATTTATGAAGGCTTACACGACGGCCGCGTTCAGTTTCAAGAAGGCTTGATTCCTTTATTAAGCAGCTATCACGATATTCTCGATGATATGCTTGAGCAAATTCGAAATGGCCAAAAGGTCAGCTTGGATGATCAGGTATTAAAACGAATTCATGCTGTTGCTAAAGGTGCGAGTCCACTTGCAGATGAGCAAGAAGACGTTGCTATCGAATCGGTTAATATTCTTAGTGAAGATCCTTTGGTCGAAAGTAATACGCCAAACAATGATGTCGTATCTCTAGAACTAGATGAAAGTGATCGTGAGATTCTTGAAATATTCTTGGAAGAAGCGCACGAGTTACAACAAGAGCTTGATGGTGTTTTGCAGGAATGGCAAAACGCGCCTGAAAACTTACGTGCAACTGAAGAAGTACAGCGCATTATGCATACCTTAAAAGGTGGTGCACGTATGGGCGGCTTAACAGATGTCGGTGATTTGGCCCATGACTTTGAAGCTTGGATGGTTAAGGCTCAGCAAGGCGAAGTTGAAGTCGACGATGCTTTCTTTAGCGCAGTCTATCAGCGCCAAGATCAGTTGGCCGCAAGCATAGAATTAGTTGGACAAAGCTTAACTCAGCCTAATCTTGTTACTGAAATAGAATCTAGTATTGAGGTACATGACTTCAGTAATGCAGAAGTAAATGTCGAAAGTATCGAGAAAGAAGTTGTCGATAGCGATACCAGTACCGATACAAATGTCGTTCCTTTTAAACGTAATGATATTGAAGAAGAAAATACCGATACCTTACCTGCGACTAAGGCCGATAAAGTCTTAACCCAGCTCGACCAAGAAGCAGCCAATAAGCCTCAACAGGGCCGACGTGGTCCGCAAGAGATGGTAAAAGTTTCTGCTGAGTTGTTAGATAACTTAGTAAACCTGGCGGGTGAAACATCGATTTCTCGTGGGCGACTTGAGCAGCAAGTAACTGATTTCTCTTATTCCTTGGAAGAGATGGATTCAACACTTGAGCGTTTGCGTGATCAGTTACGTCGTCTTGATATCGAAACAGAAGCACAAGTATTATTCCGTCAGGAACGACAAACGCCTAACTACGATGATTTTGATCCATTAGAAATGGATCGATATTCTCACATGCAGCAGCTAGCACGATCTTTGGTCGAGTCAGCTTCGGATTTATTGGATATTCGCGAATCATTAAGTAATAAAACGCGTGATGCAGAAACTTTGTTATTGCAACAGAGTCGAGTCAATACCGAGCTGCAAGAAGGCTTGATGCAGACGCGCATGGTGCCTTTCCAGCGTTTGGTTCCGCGCTTACGCCGTATTGTTCGACAGGTTGGGCAAGAGCTCGATAAGCAAGTTGAATTCAAAGTATTCAACGCTGATGGCGAAATGGATAGAACCATTTTAGAGCGTTTGATCTCACCGTTAGAACACATGCTACGTAATGCTGTGGATCACGGTATTGAGACTAAAGCGGCTCGTTCCAAAACCAATAAGCCGAAACAGGGTACTGTTGAATTAAAGATCTCTCGAGAAGGCGGCGATGTACTCGTTGTTCTGAAAGATGACGGTCATGGTATTAATGTTGATGCAGTACGTAAAAAAGCTTTAGAAAGCGGTTTAATAACAAAAGATAGTAAGTTAACCGATATCGAAATTATGCAGTTTATTCTGCATGCTGGTTTCTCTACGGCTGAAAAAGTTACCCAAATCTCTGGTCGAGGTGTGGGGATGGATGTAGTAAATAGTGAAATCAAACAGATGGGTGGCACGCTATTTATTAATTCTATCGCAGGGCAAGGAACTGAATTCCAAGTCCGCTTACCTTTCACCGTATCAGTTAACCGTGCCTTGATGGTGCGAGTTGGTGATGATTTATATGCAGTTCCGTTGGATAGTATCCAAGGGATTATGCGTGTGCCGACAGATCAGCTGGAGGCTCTATATCAAAAGCCATCTGCTGAAAGAACATTCGAATATGGTGGTGAAGATCATCGCTTAGAATACTTAGGCAGTATGCTAGGAACGGAAGCCCAGCCGAAATTTGTTGGCCAAAGAATGCCAACGCCTGTATTGCTAATTAAAGGTGATACGCCTTATGCATTACAAGTTGATTCATTATTAGGTAGTCGAGAGATTGTTGTAAAAACCTTAGGTACTCAGTTCAGTAGTGTAATGGGTGTATCTGGCGGTACTATCTTAGGAGATGGTAGTGTTGTGATCATTCTTGATCTACCTGCGATGATTCGTAATCAGAGCAACCTTGAGTATCAGCATGCGAAAGCACTTGATGCGATTGAAGCTGAAAAGCGTCATGAGCAGGAGCAGCGAGCGTATCGTATTTTGGTAGTGGATGACTCCGTTACTGTTCGAAAAGTAACGACGCGCTTATTGGAACGAAATGGCTTTGAAGTATTTACTGCCAAAGATGGTGTTGATGCGATTGCTACTCTGCAGGATCATGTTCCTGATTTGATGCTACTCGATATTGAAATGCCGCGCATGGATGGTTTTGAAGTTGCGTCTGTCGTTCGACATGACTCTCGATTAAAGCATGTGCCTATTATTATGATTACCTCTCGAACAGGTGATAAGCACCGTACTCGAGCATTCTCCATTGGTGTTAATGAATATCTAGGTAAGCCATTCCAAGAGGATAAGTTGTTAAGCACGATTGATAGCTTATTAACTGAGGTGGTAGAGCAGTAATATGCCCCACGCTAAGGCTGCTGCAAAAATCGGTATTATTGCTGATAATTTATTGCAGCAGCATCTATTAAAAACTGCATTGAGGCATTTTGGTTTCAATGTCGTTCTAACGGCTGACCCTAATAGAATACTTGAGGGCCTAAGCCCCTGTCCTGAGTTAGATGCTTGGATTGTGGACATCGTTGATGATGAGGGTGACCAGCTTGACTGGTTGGATGAATTGTTTGATGGCGAAGTCCCCGTTCTATTTGGCATGGGGGAAGCTCCTCAGCGTAGTAGCGAAAGTTACCCTCGCTGGGAAAAGCGGCTGTTTGCCAAAATGAAGGAGCTGTTAGCAGATCATTCATTAGCGATTGCTGATGAGGCCGCGATTAGCGACTTAGAAGACAATGCCGCAGATTTAAATAATTCATTACCATTACCTGCCATGTTCCAAAATTTAGAACTAGGATTGCCCGCGGAGCATGTATGGGTATTAGGGGCGAGCCTAGGTGGCCCTGATGCAGTAAAAGATTTCTTAGACGCATTGCCTGCAGGTTTGCCGGTTGGTTTTATTTATGCTCAGCATATCGATGCTAGATTTCAGGCCGCTTTAGTTCAAACCTTAGGTCGCCATTCTGGTATGACGATGGTTCCTTATCGCGAGGGTCAAAGAATTAATACCGGTGAGGTTATGTTGGCGCCGGTTGAAAAAGAATTTGTTTTTGATTTTGAAGGCAGGACGGTTAGTAAAAGTACAGCTTGGCCTGGGCCTTATGGGCCATCGGTTGACCAGCTTATGCTAAACGTGGCCCAGCATTTTGGCAAAAGAGCTCGATATATTTTGTTTAGTGGCATGGGGAATGACGGTGCGGAAGCCGCTGTAAAGATAAGTCAAAATACAACGATCATTTGGGCACAAAGTAGCGAAAGTTGCGCTAATAGCTCAATGCCAGATAGTGCTGTTGCGACTGGGCATGTTTCTTATGTAGGAACACCAAGACAATTGGCTTCGCAGCTGGTAAATTATTTGCAAACGCAGTGGATGAGATAGTCATGAGTGCAGAAGTTATAACCCAAGATGGAATTAGTGAAGTTGCTAGCCTCATAATTCCGTTACATGATAAACAGCTCATTTTACCTAACGTAACGGTAGCAGAAATAATTCCTTATCGTGCCCCAACCACTATTAGTGATAATGCGGGTTGGTTATTAGGGCAGCTGGAATGGCGTAACATTCATATTCCAGTAATTTCTTATGAGTTAATTAATGGTGCAGGAGTCCCACCTATTGAGGGTGCTCGTTTAGCTGTAATTAATGGCACAGGCATTAACCGGAACTTACCTTTTTATGCTGTTTTGATTCAGGGGATACCTCGCTTAGCTCACATCACAGAAGATGATATTGTCTCCGTAGACGCAATGAATTTTGGTCCTTATGATCAAATGGCAGTGAGTCTGGAAGGGGAGCAAGCAATGATCCCCAATTTAGAACTCATCGAAAATGAATTACTCAGATATATTGGATAAGCCATGAAGTTTTTACTAGCTCAGATAATAATTCTTTGTACCCTGTCATCGGGAGCATTTTCCAATGGTTTAGATGGAGGCAACCTAGCAAAAGAGATTATATTGTTTGAAGCTAATAGCTATCGTGTAGTGACTGAATTTAATGTGCATGCCATGCAGAAGGATACGCTTTCTGAACAAAGCTTATTTGATGTGCTGGCAGCTGGGGATCAGCTAAGCTTATTATTCGATGAGCAGTCAGAACAGTTGGCACCTAGTTGGCAGAAATATAGAAGCTTTGTATGGGAAAAGCATACTCAAGCGGATGGCGATATCGATACCTACGTTTTTAATGATATGCGAATTCTGCATAGAGATTTGTTATCGATAGTATCCTTGGTAAAAAAGCAGCTAAATAGTGATCTGTTACCAAGTCGTGATTTGAATAAAGTAAATGCAATATTATTAATTGAGCAGCTTGCTTCTGAGTATTTAGAGCTTTCAGCCGCTACGTTTGGTACTTTTGGTTTTGCTGGCAGTGAACAAGCGATTCAAATAGAGGTACGCAGTGCTTCTTTTGAGCGAACAATCCAAGAGTTAGAAAGCCTGTATGCTGCAGAGCCGAACAAATTGAAGCAAATTAACAAGATATCACTGCGCTGGAAGTTTATTAGAAATACTTTATTAGCGTATAATGAACGTTCAGCTCCTTTTGCGGTATCCAGAACGGTTGGTTATATACGCGAGCAGCTGGCAGGGATATGACCTTTAGTTAAAACGAATATATTGAAATACTAAGTTGGGACTTAATGTCAGATACATCAGGGAAGCATTTTATAATAGGTGTGCCAACATTCAATCGAGCACATTTAGTTGAGCGAATCGTGCAATCAGTTCAACAGCAAAACTATTCTAATTGGACGCTACTCTTTGTCGATGACTGCAGTGCTGATGAGACAAAGAGCATCATTTTAAATCTCGCTGAAGCAAATTCCAAAATACAATACCGTCGAATGAGTAGTAATAGCGGCGTTAATGCTGTTAGAAATCACATTATCGATGAATCAAAGTTAATTGATAATAATGCTTATCTTCTATTAATTGATGATGATGACTATCTTGCCCCAGCTGCTTTAGCCCTCGCCGATAAAGAAATTGCTGCTCATTCGGAGTTCAGTTGGTTTTCGCTTAATTGTAATTATCAAGATGGAACTGCGATTTCAAAAATTGCCGAATACGGTGTTTTATCGTATTTGAATGATTATATGTTTGGCAAGGCAATAAAAGGTGATCTGACTCATATTTTAAAATTAGAATCTTTAGTAGATGAAAGATTCACCTCAGAATTTAAAAACGGTGAAGAGTGGTGTTTCTGGGTTGCCTTATCGCTCAAATATGGCATGTATGCTATTGACGCACCCGGTTCTATTAAAGAGTATCTAGAAGGCGGATTAACAGAGGCGGGATTCAATAGGGATAAAGCGATTCAAGTATTGCAGTTAAAGATTGATACTTTAGAGCCTATTGTGGGCAGAAAAAGAATGCTTCATCAGTACGTATCCTTAGCAAAGCACTATTTAGCAATAAAGAATTTTTCTTCTGCCAAGCTGGCATTGGCGAAAGTATTCAAATCATCTCCATTGTATTTCAGGCAATATAAGCATTGGATTCGCTTGTACTTTTCAAAATAGAAAATCGTAGTATTACACAATAATCAGGCATAAATTTAGAGCGTTTAATCACAGTTTACTTATGTATCTAAAGGTTTAATTAAATGAGCAGTCATAAAGAAATATATAACGTAGTTTGCTTGAAGTGGGGTACTAAGTATCCAGCAGAATATGTTAACCGCTTATTTAATATGGTTAATAGAAATACCACCATTGAATATAACTTCTATTGTATAACGGATGACGCAGAAGGGCTTGATGAAAAGATAGAGGCTAAAATGATTTCTGATCTTAGTCTTGTCGGCTGGTGGTATAAGCTCATGATTTTCAAAGAAGACTTTTATGGCATATCGGGCACATCAATTTTTCTTGATCTAGATGTGGTGATTACAGCAAATATTGATGAGTTGTTTACTGTAGAACCGGGTAAATTTAAGATTATTAGAGATCTTAAGCAAGGATTTAATAGCTCTGTCTTTAGGTTGACGATGGGGAGTATGGCTTATGTTTGGGATGACTTTGTTAAAAACAAAGATGATATTGTTGGTCGCCTACATGGCGATCAAGATTGGATCGCAGAAGCTGCACCAGACGAAATGAGCACGTGGCCTGCTAGTTGGGTGGTTTCTTATAAAAAGCAATGTAATGCAAGAGCTAAACGTAGCTATGGTCGCATAGGGCAATGGGCTCGCAAGCATGGCCTCATGTCTCCTCCAAAGGGAGATGCTGAGTTACCAGAAGGGGCGAAAATAGTTATATTCCACGGTAAGCCTGACCCAGAAGATGTGCAAAATGGCCCTTGGGATATGTGGAAGTATGCGCCTTGGATTAATGAGAACTGGCGCTGATAGGTTCCTAATTTATAGGCAGCGCAAATACGCTAGCAGGTACTTGTAGCGTATTTTATTTTTCAAAGACATATTTTTAAGTAGCTTTCTAGCCTCTTCTTTCTTTCCGGACTTGGCTAATTCATTCGATAAAGAAATTGTCTGTAGTGACGTATACCTTTTTGGCAAAAAGCTGTTAAATGTTTCTAGCTTATATTTAAGAACCTCTATCTTTTTATCTTTGTTTACCTGACTTGATAATAATCCTGTAGGCAGTATTTCTACAATTTTCGCATCATAATCTATCGTATATAGATCATTCTCTTTTGCAATTTGAGAGAAGAAAAACCATTCTTCTGAGTTCTTGAATTGAGTCGTAAAACGTATATCGCCAATGATTTTTGTATTGATGAAGTGGGTAAGATCCCCCCTGATTTTTTTTCCATACATATAATCGAAAACGTAGGACGCAGGGCCGTAGGATTGTATTTTTGAGATTTTTCCACCATCGACTCGAGTGCAATTAGCGGTGAACCAATTAAAGCCTGAAGTATTCTTTGATTGAACAATACCGCTGAATTCTTCAAAGCAGCGAGTATGAAATATATCATCATCATCTAGAAGGGTGATATAGCCACTAATACCCCTTTCTTGGATGATATCAATCGCCTTGTTTCTAGCTTCGTTAACTCCCGAGTTGTTAGTAAAAGAGTGGGTCAATATACGAGGGTCAGATAGAGAGTTAAGATATTCTTCTGTACCATCTTCAGAGCCATCATCAACGATTACTAGTTTCCAGTTAGGGCTAGATTGCTCAGTGATTGACTGAACCGCTTTCAATAATCGATCCTTGCGATTGAAAGTAGCGATAATAACAATAATTGGATTTATATCATTCATTGTGCGGTTCTAAATAAGCAGGACTTTCAAATATAGCAGGAAGTACTACGAAGTAATAGTGAAAGAATACCCCTCTCATCGTTTAAATAAAAGGGTCTCGTTTTCTAATTATTATAATTATATTAGCTCTACTTTCATGTCTTTTCGTTCGTCTCTCTATGGTTATTCAGTAGTGCGAGCTGCAGAGATATTAATAGCAAAAATAGGGTTAAAGAAGACGCCTTGTGCGCAGCTACATCGGTTAATCCGCAGAGAATAAAGCCACTACAAATTGATAGCCCAATGATTGCTAATTTATAACTCTTTATCCTAGTTGCGAATAGTAGTGCAGGGTAAATAATAAAAAAGAGTGCCATGGTGCCAAAAACTAGCCCTTTCGTTAACCAAGACTGTATAAAATCGTTATGCATATGGTCAAATCGAATAACACTACTGGTATTTATATTGATACGCTTTTCTTGATCTAGCATAGAGAAGTACTCGGCATGACTTCCTGGGCCGATACCTGTTAAAGGGTGGTCAGAAATAGTGACTAGTGATGCCTCCCACATATCTAAGCGGAGTCCTGTTGGGCTGTACTGACGTTTCCCTTCTTCGAATCCAGTTGAAATATTATCAATTCCCTGCTGGAACCTGTTTTTAATATTATCTAATGAGCCTGATTGCGGAAGGAATAATATGATTAAACTGCTAATACCGATCAAGATAAGAAAGGTATATAGTTTATTTTTGGTTGATGGGAGTGACATTATGTAATGGAGAAGCAAGGCTAAGAAAACAATAATACTGGCAATAATAGGGCCGCGGCTCCCCGTAAATAGAATTGCAGAAAGACCAGTGCATATAGCTACAAGGCATAAGCTTGCTAGCCCCCATCTTCTATTTGATAGACCTCTAAAAAACTCTGCACTGATCCAACTAGTTAATATTGCCATGCAAGAAGCATAGATTATAGGCATGTTTAGAAAGCCGGATGTTCGATAAGCTGGGTGGCCATTAGAAAGGTAATCAACGATTCCAGAGCCTGCCATAGCGATGCAAGCAATAATTCCAGAGTATAAGATTATATTTTTATCAGTTTTTTCTATTTTTAATGAAGGTAAAATTATTGCGAAAAATAATGCAGGGTAAAAAGTACTGGCAAAGTGTCGTTCTGATATAGGATTGTTATATACCATAAAGTAAATAAAGATGATGAAGGCGCTAATAGATAGCGTTCCCATCATTAGTATTGTTGGCTGGCTTGTAGATATTCTTGCTAAAGATCTGTCTTTTAAGGCTAGTAAAATATTAACAATCGACAGCAATGCTGTTAAATGGATAAATGCTTTAGCAAGATGATAGTGAAAACCATAGCTAATTAACGCTAGTAGTAAGCAATAAAATACGGCTCTTTGTAGTTTCAAAATTATACCTATATCCGATATTACACGATTTAATATTTTAATTTTTAGCTTGTATTAAAAGACTTTTAAACAGGGTGGTCTCTGCGCCTGTTAATGTATTGCCTCGATCATTGCAGTAGAACATAAACCGATTTATTGAGTGATTGAACTTCTTGATGAACTTTTTCTTATTAAACTTACTATAAGTTGTTACGCCTGGGTCAATCCAAGCGATATTACCGTGCTCATCGGAAAATACGTTATCCAGATGGAAATCAGAAAATACAATGTAACTATCTCTCATCTCCCGAAGTCCATTGCATACTAAAGTCATTATTTTCCCGCGCATGGACTCATCAATAGCACCTTCTTTTATTAGCTTGGACAGCTCCTGAAATCCAGACGGCGTAAGATTTTCCATTATATAGTAGCCAAGGTATTCATGTTTTTTAGTGGGTACTAAGCCAAAGCCTACTTCATGAATTTTTGGGACGGTTAGCCCTAGTTTCTGCAGTATTTCACTGCCTTTTATTTCTTTTGTTATCCGGCTATGGTTCCAGAGCAGCTTTATATATTCATGCCAGCTTCTCGCTCGGATAAATTTAATAACTAGGCCTGAGTCTTTTAGAATGCCTACCAGGGAAGGAATATGATCTACTAATACATGATCTAAGATATGCTGCTTAGGAGCTAAATCATGCTTTGAGGTAAGAAAAACTTGTGATTTCTTTCCTTGAATATCGAAAGTTGAAATTTTCAAAATTAAGAGTCTGTCCTATTGAGCGATTTTTCAATTCGAGCAATTTTTCTATCAAGGCTCGTCCATGCCTTGAAAATTGCCGAATTAATAAGGCTGGTGAAGCGGATGGTTAATGGATTTAAATTAGAATTTCCAACGCCATCAATAATTATTAAGTTAATGCCCTGGTTAGTATCCTGACAAATAATATTTGATGGGCTAATGTCACGAATACAAATGCCATTATTTATTAGGTATTGCTTTAGCTCGTCTAGTTTTGGCTGAATATCTTCGAAAGAGAAAATCTGATTCTCTAGACTTTCTCTTAAGGTTAGAGATATCTTTTCGTCCTGATTCCTAACAAGCTCAAAACAAAAGCCAATGCCTTGATTTGTATTCACCTTGCCTAGGAAAGTTGAGATGTGGGATAAATCAGTGCCTTTCTTTTTGAGAAAGGAGAAATATCGCACTTCGCGTCGAGATTGTTTATGAGAGCTAATAGAGGTTTTAATGCATTGCTCTTTAATCGTCGGATGCTCATAGCAGATGCGATCGCGCCCTGTCCCTATAATTAAATCATCTGATAATTGAATTTTTTCTGACACCGAGATGATACCTATAGGTTCTTTAGAGTATGAATGTCTTCAACGTTCACCATTTCTATTTCTAGAGATGAGTATAACGAAAAGAAAAGTGGCGAAATTGACTCTTTATTTTCTAAAGCTGCAATCACTTTTAAATCAGGACGTAACCAGCGGGCATTGAGTAAGACACTGGAAAAGTCCCCAATGATGGTTCTATTTTTTGGAAAGATTAATAACAGGGCTTCAAAGTTTACCTGGCTAGGAATTAACTGACACCCAGCTTCCTGTAAGCCAAGTGCATCAGTTTCTTTATCTCTGGGGTGATACTTCACAGCGACATTTTTATTTGCCTTTCTTAATTGAGTAATCAAATTAAGAATAGAAGACTTATACATTTTATTTTGCGCAATGATGGATTCATGAGGCAGAGCAATTAAGACATCAACAGCACTAACCGTATCTGCATCCATATCCTTGGCGGTGAGCAGTTGCTTAGAAAATTCATTTAAGCTTGGGGATTCTAGCCACTTTGGTTCTATCGCTACGACTTTCTTCTGTTTAAGAAGGGGATGCACTAGCTTAGGGAACGCTACATAAATAGAATAAATCCAATCAGAACCACCAATGGTTATTGGGTTCTTCCACCATAAACCATAGACTAATTTTTTAACCCAGTTATCGACAATTGCATCTTGGAATGACTGCGATTGCTCTCTGCCAATATAAGTATAAGTGCCTTCATCAATATAATGGCCTTTAGCTCCGCCGTATTGCTGGCTTTTATGCATGCAATACTGGAACTCAATACGACGATCATTCCCTATATGGATATCAGTAGGCTTAAATTTCTCGATGAGCTGAGCAAGTTGTTTGAATATATTCTTTCTGGAGCGGCGCTTCTCTAATAGACCTTTTATGCGACCAGGGAATATATGCACCTCTTGAAAAGGGGAGTTTTGCCATAGCTCTATCTGTTGGGCATAAAAGTTATTATCTACTTCAACTTGATCAATAAAAATCAAGATGTTGTCTTGGTCTTTATTTTGTAAAGCAATAGCTGAGCTAAGAAAGAGATGAAGTGGTGTTGATACCAGATAAAATGCACATTCACGCATAAATCAGCTTAGCCTCGTCAAAGTTTATAGGGAATAAAATAACGATTTTACAGCTCTTTACGGGGATGATCTAGGTTTTATACAATACCTTGCAAGAAGCAAGGTATTGTATAACTAGCAGGTTTAGTACTTATAAGATTCAGGCTTGTAAGGACCAGCAACAGGAACGTTGATGTAATCCGCTTGCTCTTGAGTAAGTGTCGTTAAAACACCCCCAAAACCCGCAACCATGTCAGCAGCAACTTCTTCGTCTAGCTTCTTAGGAAGTACTTTAACGTAGATGTTTTCAGCTTTATCAGCTTCAGAAAGATCAGCAAACTTAGCATCCCAAAGATACATCTGAGCCAATACCTGGTTAGCAAAAGAACCATCCATGATACGGCTTGGGTGACCGGTAGCGTTACCTAGGTTAACCAAGCGACCTTCAGAAAGAAGAATCAGGTGATCGTTTTCAGCTTTATTACGGATAACTTTATGAACCTGTGGTTTAACTTCTAACCATTCCCAGTTTTCACGCATAAACGCAGTATCGATTTCGTTATCGAAGTGACCAATGTTGCTAACAACTGCGCCAGACTTAAGAGCCTGCAGCATGTTCTTATCACATACGTTAGCGTTACCTGTTGTAGTAACGATTAGGTCAGTCTTAGAAAGAAGATCCTTGTTGATGCCTGCCAAAGTGCCAGTATTGATACCGTCGATGTAAGGAGAAACCACTTCAAAGCCGTCCATGCACGCTTGCATTGCGCAGATAGGGTCGATTTCAGAAACACGAACAATCATGCCTTCTTGGTTTAACGATTGAGCAGAACCTTTACCGACGTCACCATAACCGATAACTAAAGCTTTCTTACCGGCAAGAAGGTGGTCAGTACCACGCTTGATTGCATCGTTTAAAGAATGACGACAGCCGTACTTGTTATCGTTCTTAGACTTAGTTACCGCATCGTTTACGTTGATGGCTGGAACTTTAAGTTCGCCTTTTTCCATCATCTCAAGAAGACGGTGAACACCCGTAGTCGTCTCTTCAGAAATACCATTGATCGTTGCAAGCATCTGAGGGAACTTGTTATGAACCATTTCAGTTAGGTCACCACCATCATCAAGAATGATGTTGGCATCCCAAACTTTATCAGAGCCAGTTTCAGCCAAGATAGTCTGTTCAATACACCACAAGAACTCTTCGTCTGTTTCGCCTTTCCAAGCAAAAACAGGAACGCCAGCAGCAGCAACAGCGGCAGCAGCGTGATCTTGAGTAGAGAAAATGTTGCAAGAAGACCAGCGAACTTCAGCGCCAAGATCTACTAGAGTCTCAATCAATACAGCGGTCTGAATTGTCATGTGGATACAACCCATGATCTTCGCGCCAGCTAAAGGTTGCGTCGCTTTATACTTAGAGCGAAGTGCCATCAATGCTGGCATTTCGCCTTCAGCGATATCAATTTCCATGCGGCCCCAATCAGCATCCGCTTTGAATGCTTCAGGAGTTTTTGCTGCAACACTATAATCTGTAAAGGTAGTCATATTCTTTCTCTTAAATTCTGTTTCTAAAAAATGCTTTAATTAAACGTTTGCTGCAGCTTTAAGTGCATCAATCTTGTCGGTACGTTCCCAAGTGAAGGCAGTGAAAGTCTTAGACTTTTTTTCACCACGATCTTCGTATTCGTAGGTATGTTCAAATGGCTCGCGACCAAAGTGACCATAAGCAGCGGTTAGCTGATACATAGGGTTCAATAATTCTAGCTGGTTCTGAATTGCGTATGGGCGTAGGTCGAAGACTTCACGAATCACTTTTGCTAATTCGATGTCACCTTCTTTTCCAGAACCTAGTTTGCCAGTTCCGAACGTATTCACAGAAATCGACGTTGGTTGAGCAACACCGATGGCATAAGAAACTTGAATCTCACAACGTTCAGCCAATTCAGCGGCAACGATATTCTTAGCCACATAACGACCCATGTAAGCCGCAGAGCGATCTACTTTTGATGGATCTTTACCCGAGAAAGCACCACCACCGTGACGTGCCATACCGCCATAAGTATCAACAATAATCTTACGACCAGTAAGGCCCGCATCACCAACAGGTCCACCGATAACGAAGTTACCGGTTGGGTTGATGTGGTAAAGCGTATCTTCAGTTAACCATTCCGCCGGTAATACTGGCTTGATGATGTTTTCTAATACCGCTTCGCGTAAATCTTCAAGCGAGATACTTGGATCGTGCTGAGTTGAAAGTACAACCGCATCAACAACCGGATGAGCACCTTCATAGTTAATCGTTACCTGAGACTTAGCATCAGGGCGCAACCATGGAAGAGTACCGTTAGTACGCAATTCAGATTGGCGTTGAACCAATAAGTGAGCGTAATATACAGGCGCAGGCATCAATGATTCTGTTTCGTTAGTCGCGTAACCAAACATCAAGCCTTGGTCACCAGCGCCTTGATCTTCAGGCTTAGAGCGATCGACACCCTGATTGATATCTACAGATTGCTTACCAATGCCGTTAAGAACAGCACAAGTCGCGCCGTCAAAACCAACATCAGAGCTGTTATAACCAATACCGGTAATCACATTACGTACTATGTCTTCAAGGTCAACATAGCAAGAAGTCGTAACTTCCCCAGCAACCACGGCCATACCGGTTTTAACTAAGGTTTCTACCGCAACACGCGCATGCGGGTCGCGGGCAATAATGGCATCCAGAACCGCATCAGAAATCTGATCGGCTACTTTGTCTGGGTGTCCTTCTGATACTGATTCAGAAGTAAAAATCGAATATTCGCTCATTAGTGTCTCCTGTTTTTCGATATATCTATGTAGCCTCGCAACATAGAAACTGAAACGTTATGTCTCAGCGCGACGGAATGTTCTAAATTGGATTTGGAATCCATTTCGTAAAGCTAAAAACTGTGTTTGCTCATCGCATAGCTGAGCTTCTTTGGCCCAGCGGGTTAGATCTTCGGGAGCAAATCCTAACCACAGATCACCACAAGATTCACGGGCCCAAGCTTGGTCGTGGGCACACAAATCAGTAATTAATAAACAGCCCCCAGGCTTTAATAACTCAGCACTGTGGTTAAAAATCTCTTTTGGTGCAGGCACATGATGCAGCACCATATTGCACGTCACCAAATCGGCTTGCAAAGCTTGATTTAGTGCCAGCTGACAATCGCCGTGCACTAACTCGATATTCTCAAGCTGCTGCTCTTTCACTTTTAAACTGGCTTTTTCCAGCATGGCTTGTGATACATCTAAGCCAATAACTTGCTGAAAACGCTGACTAAGCGCGGCTAAAAGATCTCCTTCACCAGGACCGATCTCTAAAGCGATATTCGCCTGCTTAAGATTCAGCGTAGCTACTAAATCTTGTAAGGTTTCACCGTATTGCTCATGAGAGGCAATTAAATCTTGTTTCTCATGAAACTCGGCTGCGTGCTTAGTAAAAAACTCCTGGGAGTTCGTCGCACGCTCTTGATACAAGCTTTGAAGGCGTTCACTGATAATTTCAGCGGGAGCCAGTGTATCTAAGGTAGAAAATAAAACCTGAGTTAGGTCAAACCAAGCCGCATTAGGACTTTCTAAGTTCAGGTTCAATAACGCTCGGCGATAAAAAATTGAATTGCCTTCACGCCTTGTCGTTACCAAACCCGCATTAGCCAAAATCTTTAAATGATGGCTCATACTGCTTTGCTTGATTTCAAATAGCTGACAAAGCTCTAAAACCCCGAACGAACCTTCACCAAGAATACGTAAAATATTCAAGCGTAATGGGTCAGCGCTGGCTTTAGTATGAGCCGCTAAGGCCTCAATATTTGAGGCTTTAGCTGAAGCAATATTTGAAACTTGTGTATCTAACATGGAGGGCAGTGTAGCAGAAAGAAAATCTATATCAATTTATTTTGATATAGGTTTCTTGGGGATATTAAGATACTGACAAAAAGTCTGCTTAATATGAGCCTACATTCCTGCTCGAACCTTGCCCCTGCTGGCCAATTAAGCGACAATGGCGCGCCATTTTTATCCGCCTGATGATCTGTTTGCTCAATGCAGCAACAGAAACTGCAAAATCAGCAGATCAGGCGCTGAATGCTAGTCTTAGAAGCTAGCATCAAAACTTAATTTTAAAACCGTAATAGCCGGAGAGTCATTTCATGACATCACGTACAGAGCTTGCCAATGCAATTCGCGCACTGAGCATGGACGCCGTCCAAAAAGCAAAATCAGGTCACCCAGGCGCGCCAATGGGTATGGCTGATATCGCTGAAGTTCTATGGAATGACTTCTTAAAGCACAACCCAGAAAACCCAGAATGGGCAGATCGCGACCGTTTCATCTTATCGAATGGTCACGGCTCTATGTTGATCTACTCGCTATTGCACCTTTCTGGTTACGAGCTTTCGATCGATGATTTGAAGAACTTCCGTCAGATGGATTCTAAGACTCCGGGTCATCCTGAATACGGTTACGCTCCAGGCATCGAAACTACAACTGGCCCATTAGGCCAAGGCATCGCTAACGGTGTTGGTATGGCTGTGGCTGAGAAGGTATTAGCCGCTCAGTTCAACAAGCCAGGCCACGATGTAGTTGACCACAATACTTACGTATTCATGGGTGATGGCTGCATGATGGAAGGTATCTCCCACGAAGCGTGTTCTTTGGCAGGTACTTTAGGTCTAGGTAAGCTGATTGCTTTCTACGACGATAACGGCATTTCAATCGATGGTGAAGTAGAAGGCTGGTTCACTGATGATACAGTACAGCGCTTCCAGTCTTACGGCTGGCAGGTAATTCCAAAAGTCGACGGTCATAATCCAGAAGAGATCCGCGCCGCGATTGAAAATGCGAAAGAAAATCCAGATCAACCAACGTTGATTTGCTGCAAAACCATCATTGGTTTTGGTTCGCCAAATAAAGAAGGTAAAGAAGATTGTCACGGTGCTCCACTAGGTGACGATGAAATTGCTTTAACTCGTGAGCGTTTGGGCTGGAAACACGGTTCTTTCGAAATTCCAGAAAACGTTTATCAAGGTTGGGATGCTAAGACGGCTGGTAAAGCGAAAGAAAGCAGCTGGAACGACAAGTTCGCTGCTTATGCTGCTGAGTTCCCAGAACTAGCCGCTGAATACAAGCGTCGTATGGCCGGTGATCTTCCTGCTGATTTCTCTGCTCAAGCCGATGCTTACATCGCTGAGTGCCAAGAGAAAGGCGAAACTATTGCTAGCCGTAAAGCCTCGCAAAATACCTTGAACGCATTTGGGCCTAAGCTGCCTGAATTCTTAGGTGGTTCTGCTGACCTTGCGGGTTCTAACTTAACATTGTGGGAAGGCTGTAAAGGCGTGAGTGCAGACGATGCCTCTGGCAACTACATGTTCTACGGCGTGCGTGAATTCGCCATGAGCGCGATGATGAACGGTGTTGCTTTGCACAAAGGTTTTGTTCCTTACGGTGCAACTTTCTTAATGTTCATGGAATACGCGCGTAACGCGGTTCGCATGGCAGCATTAATGAAGCAGCGCGCGATCTTTGTTTATACCCACGATTCTATCGGTTTGGGTGAAGATGGCCCAACGCACCAGCCAGTTGAGCAGGTTGCGAGCCTACGTAATACACCAAACATGCACGCATGGCGTCCATGTGATGCGGTTGAATCGGCTGTTTCTTGGAAGTCTGCTATTGAACGTTTCGACGGCCCAAGTGCATTGATCTTCTCTCGTCAGGGTTTACCACATCAAGAACGTTCAGCCGCTCAGGTTGCTGACATCGCTAAGGGTGCTTACATCCTGAAAGATTCTGTTGGTACTCCAGAAGCTATCTTAATTGCAACGGGTTCTGAAGTGGGTCTAGCAATGGACGCCGCAAAAGCACTGGAAGCTAAAGGCAAAAACGTTCGCGTTGTTTCTATGCCTTGTGCTGAAATTTTCTGCGCACAAGATGCAGCTTACATCGAATCGGTATTGCCAGCGTCTGTTTCAGCCCGTGTTGCAGTTGAAGCCTTGCATAAAGATTACTGGTACAAGTTTGTTGGCCTAAATGGCGCAATCGTGGGTATGGATACCTTCGGCGAATCAGCTCCAATCGCTGACTTGATGAAGCACTTTGGCTTCACCGTTGAGAAGGTTGTTGCAGCGGTTGAAGGCGTACTTTAAGTACTCCTTTCGTTAACGGACTAACAGGGTAAAGCTTGATGCAGGAAATCGCTAGATGATGCGTATCGCTATTAATGGATTTGGTCGTATAGGTCGCAGTATTTTACGCGCGCTATACGAGCGTAACTTGCAGGATCAACTGCAAGTGGTCGCCATTAATGAGCTAGCCGATCTTGAATCGGTTAGCTATATGCTGCGTTATGACAGTACTCATGGCCGTTTTTCTGGTTCTGTTGAGCAGACCGAGAATGGTTTGACAGTAAATGGCGATGCTATTCAAGTATTCCATGAGCCTGAAGTCTCTAGCCTACCTTGGCAAGCCCTTGAAATTGATCTTGTTTTAGAATGTACCGGTGTGGTGACCAATAGTGATCATGCCGAATTGCATATCGTACAAGGTGCAAAGCGCGTCCTGATTTCACATCCGGCTGAGTCGGGTGTTGATGCCACGGTTATCCAAGGTTTCAATCAGCAGACCTTAAAAGCAGATAACAAAGTAATTTCCAATGGTTCGTGTTCGACTAATTGTTTAATTCCAGTATTACAGCTATTGAATACGCAATTTGGAATCGAGCGTGGTATGACGACCACTATTCACTCGGCCATGAACGATCAGCCAGTGATTGATGCTTACCATTCAGATTTACGTCGTACCCGGGCCGCAGTACAAAGTATTATTCCTGTTGAAACAGGTTTGGCTAAAGGCATTACTCGCTTAATGCCTGAACTTGCGGGCAAATTCGAAAGCCTGCACGTACGCGTACCCACACTTAATGTATCGGTATTAGATGTCACATTACAGCTTAAGCAAGATGTCACCGCTGAGCAGGTCAATACCGTACTAAAACAAGCAGCAGAGAATGAGCTGGTGGGCATTTTAGCCTTCACTCAAGAACCGCATGCTTCTGTAGATTTTAATCACGACCCTCATTCTGGTGTAGTGGACGCAACACAAACCCGCGTTAGCGATGGTTCATTGGTGAAGCTGATGATCTGGTTCGATAACGAATGGGGTTTTGCAAACCGTATGTTAGATACGGCTTTGCAGTTAAAGAATATGCAGCTAAAAAATATTTAAGCGCTTGCTCGGCAAGCATGTACAGAAATTTAAATTGGACGAGACATTATGACTGTAATCAAGATGACTGACCTGATCGCTTCAGGTGAACTTAAAGGCAAGCGTGTTTTAATCCGTGAAGACCTAAACGTACCTGTTAAAGATGGCAAGGTAACTTCTGATGCGCGTATTCGTGCCTCTTTGCCAACGATTCAGCAGGCGCTTGAAGCCGGTGCAAAAGTTATCGTAATGTCTCACTTGGGCCGTCCAACTGAAGGCAAGTTCGAAGAAAAGTATTCTATGGCGCCAGTGGCTGACCATCTTGCTGGCATGCTGGGTCGTCCGGTTGAATTGATTAAAGAATTCAATGCTGACTTAAGTGTTGCTGAAGGCGAAATGGTTTTGCTTGAAAACGTTCGCTTCAATAAAGGCGAAAAGAAAGACGAAGATCAACTAGCTCAAGCCTACGCTGAGCTGTGTGATGTTTTTGTAATGGATGCCTTTGGTACTGCTCACCGCGCTCAAGCTTCTACGCATGGTGTAGCTAAGTTTGCTCCTGTTGCTTGTGCGGGCCCATTACTGGCCAATGAATTGGAAGCACTTGGTAAGGCTTTAGATAATCCAGCACGCCCATTGGTTGCGATTGTTGGTGGTTCTAAGGTTTCTACTAAATTAGAAGTATTAGAAAGCCTATCTGACATTTGTGATCAGATTATCGTCGGTGGTGGTATTGCGAATACCTTCTTGGCCGCTGATGGCAAGCCAGTTGGAAAGTCTTTGTATGAAGAAGATCTAGTAGCTCAGGCAAAAGGCTTAATGGCCAAAGTGTCTATCCCAGTACCAACGGATGTTGTTTGTGCGAAAGAGTTCGCTGAAACTGCGGCCGCGACGTTGAAAGATGCGAGTGAAGTAAGTGCTGACGATATGATTTTTGATATCGGCCCAGATTCTGCCAAAGCCCTTGCCGCTCAGCTAAAAGAAGCGAAGACTATTATTTGGAATGGCCCAGTTGGCGTATTCGAATTTGATCAGTTTGGTGAAGGGACTAAAGCATTAGCATTAGCCATTGCTGAGTCTGAAGCTTTCTCTATTGCTGGTGGTGGTGATACGTTAGCGGCTGTGGATAAGTACGATATCGCTGATAAAGTATCTTACATCTCTACGGGTGGTGGTGCTTTCTTGGAATTTGTAGAAGGCAAGGTTCTACCAGCCGTAGCTATGTTAGAAGCACGCGCCAAATAATTTCGGGTTCATGAAGCTTAGCTATACGGCATTAAAGCTTCGTGAAACAGAACAATAAGCGTGCGGTTATTTCTCTTAGCCGCAGAAGCCGCTAGAATAGTGGCAAAATAATTAAACGAAATTTAAAAATTTAATAAGGTATTTATCATGGCACTTATTTCCATGCGCCAAATGTTGGACCACGCTGCCGAGTTCGGTTATGGCGTTCCAGCTTTTAACGTAAACAACTTAGAGCAAATGCGTGCCATCATGCAAGCCGCTGATCAGACTGATTCTCCAGTGATCGTGCAGGCTTCTGCCGGTGCTCGTACTTATGCGGGTGCACCTTTCTTGCGTCACTTGATTCAAGCGGCGATTGAAGAATTTCCTCATATTCCTGTGTGTATGCACCAGGATCACGGCGGTTCTCCAACTGTCTGTCAGCGTTCTATCCAGTTGGGCTTCAGCTCAGTAATGATGGATGGTTCTTTGGGTGAAGATGGTAAGACCCCAATGAGCTACGACTACAACGTTGCTGTAACTAAGCGCACTGTTGAAATGGCCCACGGTTGTGGTGTTTCTGTTGAGGGTGAGCTGGGTGTGTTGGGTTCTCTTGAAACCGGTCAGGCTGGTGAAGAAGATGGCGTTGGCGCTGAAGGTACGTTGAGCATGGATCAAATGCTTACAGACCCTGAAGAAGCGGCTGACTTCGTTAAGCAAACAGGTGTTGATGCTTTGGCAATCGCTTGTGGTACTTCTCACGGTGCTTATAAGTTTACGCGTCCACCAACGGATGACATCTTAGCGGTAGATCGCATTAAAGAAATCCATAAGCGTATCCCTGATACTCACTTGGTAATGCACGGTTCTTCTTCTGTCCCTCAGGAATGGTTGGCAATCATCAACGAATTCGGTGGCGAAATCCCTGAGACTTATGGTGTGCCAGTTGAGCAGATCGTTGAAGGTATTAAACACGGCGTGCGTAAAGTGAACATCGATACCGATTTGCGTTTGGCTTCTACCGGTGCGATTCGTCGTTTCCTTGCTGAGAATCCTTCTGAATTCGATCCACGCAAATACTTCAAAGCTTCTGTAGTCGCTATGCAAGAAATCTGTGTTGCTCGTTATGAAGCGTTTGGTACTGCAGGCAACGCACATAAGATGAAAGCACTTTCATTGGATGCGATGTTTGATCGTTATCAGTCAGGCGAATTGGATCCTAAGATCAAATAATCTTTAGTTCTGATGTGAATAAGCCCGAGTTGAGAAATTAACTTGGGCTTTTTTGTGTTTGTTTGAAAATTTATTTTGGAAAATACACTGGCTCATTCTCAACCTGCCAAGGCTTAAATTTTTCCATGATAGAAGCGAATAATTCAGATTCCAATAACTCATTCAGCCATCGAATCAGTTTGGGATAGGCGCTTTGCTCAAACCACTTTTTATTCACGTGAGCAAACTGACGCACGAATGGAAATATCGCAATGTCGGCAAGGCTTATTTCTGTTGAGAATAGGTAGAGATTCTTCTCAAGCAGTTGTTCTAGCTTGGCTAAGAATACTTCTCCCAGCTTTCTATAATGCTCTTCACTTTCTTCATAACGATCCGCATATTTATAGTGATCTAATGCCCATTTAAACGATCCATCATTTTCATCAATCAGTTCATCGATGTCTAACTGCAGATGCAAAGGTATGAATTGTGTCTTCAGGGGATCAGAGGTCTGCTCTATAGCCCAAAGCATGATATCCCGACTCTCATCAATGAGACTTGAGTTGGGTAGCAATAAAACAGGCACGGTCGCTTTCGGGCTAATTGCCAATAATTCTTGTGGTTTATTCTTCAGTACTACTTCTCTCAATTCTAAACACTGCGGTGGCAAAAATAACGCGCACGCTAATCGAGCCCGCATGGCATAAGGGCAGCGTCGAAAAGAATACAAAATACCCAGCTTAGGGCTAGAGCTAGAGGGAGAGTTGGTTGGGATATCTGGCATAGTTATGTGTAGCTAAGTAGTAGTTAGGTCTAACAAAGAGTGGTGAGATTATAAAGCTAAGTAATAGGAAAGAAACAGAAGTAACAAGCAAAAAAAATCCCAGTCTGAATTTAATCAAACTGGGATCTTTTTATCAGCAATCAGTTTATAAGTAATAAACTGATATCAGAAGAAGTCAGCTATTACTTAGCTTTTTTCTTACCGAAGCGCTTACGATCAGTCTCTGTAAGATGCTTCTTACGTAGACGAATGCTAACAGGTGTTACTTCAACCAACTCATCATCTTCGATGAATTCAAGTGCTTGTTCAAGCGTATGGCGAATAGCAGGAACTAGGTTGATCGCTTCATCTGTACCAGAGGCACGTACGTTAGTAAGCTGCTTACCCTTAGTTGGGTTAACACAAAGGTCGTTATCACGTGCGTGTAAACCAACGATCTGGCCTTCATAAACTTCAGCAGCTGGCTCCATGAACATGCGTCCACGATCCTGCAAACCAAACAATGAGAAGCCAAGCACTTTACCAGCAACCATAGAAACCATTACGCCGTTATGACGAGTAGAGCCTAGGCTCTTATGAACAGGGCCGTAATGATCAAATGTATTGGTTAAGATACCAGATCCAGACGTCATGGTTAGGAAGTCAGAACGGAAGCCGATAAGGCCACGTGCTGGCATGATGAACTCAAGGCGTGTACGGCCTTTGCCATCTGGAACCATGTTAGTCATGTCAGCTTTACGGTTACCCATTTCGCTCATGATGGCACCAGAATGCTCTTCTTCGATGTCGATCATAACTTGTTCGTATGGCTCTTGAAGTTCGCCATCAACTTCTTTCTGAACAACTTCAGGCTTACCAATCGCCATTTCGAAGCCTTCGCGACGCATGGTTTCGATCAATACAGAAAGGTGTAATTCACCACGGCCAGATACTTTAAACTTCTCTGGAGAATCGCCTGGCTCAACGCGCAAGGCAACGTTGTGGATCAATTCTTTTTCCAAGCGATCTTTGATGTTACGTGAAGTAACGAACTTGCCTTCTTTACCCGCAAACGGAGAGTTGTTTACTTGGAAAGTCATGCTTACTGTTGGCTCATCTACGCTCAACGGAGGCATTGCTTCAACATTGTTCATGTCGCAGATAGTATCGGAGATACCTAGCTTGTCGATACCCGAGATACAAACGATGTCGCCAGCTTGTGCGTCATTCGTTGCAACACGGTCAAGACCTTTAAAGCCTTTAACTTCTTGTACTCGTGCTTTACGAGTATTGCCTTCAGCATCAACCACCTGTACATCAGTACCTGGCTTCAACTTGCCGCGAGTGATACGGCCAACACCGATAACACCAACGAAGCTATCGTAATCAAGTGCAGAGATTTGCATCTGCAGCGGCGCTTCTGCGTCTACCTTAGGAGCTTCAACGTGATCAACGATCATCTGGAACAATGGCGTCATATCTTCAGCCAAATCGTCATGTTCTGTACCGGCGATGCCGTTAATTGCAGAAGCATAGATGATTGGGAAATCTAACTGCTCGTCAGTTCCGCCTAGACGATCGAAAAGATCGAAAACTTGGTCAGCAACCCATTCTGGACGAGATCCAGGACGGTCAACCTTGTTGATTACAACGATTGGGCGCAAGCCCTGCTCGAAAGCTTTTTGCGTTACGAAGCGAGTCTGAGGCATTGGGCCATCGATTGCGTCAACGATAAGGCAAACAGAATCTACCATCGACATAACACGCTCCACTTCACCACCGAAATCGGCGTGTCCAGGAGTATCGATGATGTTAATGCGGTAGTCATTCCACTCAATTGCAGTGTTTTTTGCAAGAATGGTGATGCCACGTTCTTTTTCTTGGTCGTTCGAGTCCATGACTCGCTCGCCGGCTTGGTTGCGCTCAAGTGAACCTGATTGTTCAAGCAACTTGTCAACTAAGGTAGTTTTACCATGGTCAACGTGGGCAATGATGGCGATATTACGTAAGTTCTCGATCACAATAAGGGACCCTGAGTTATGGCCCGGCAAACTAAGCAAAAATGCTAGCTTGGGTGGGCTTGGCTGTAAAAGGCCGCGATTATACATGAGGTAGGCAGAGAATGCTGATTAAATTGCAAGAAATCTGGTCGACTTTTGTACAATTAAAGGTAAATATCAAGAAAGCCCTGTTTTTGTGCTAATAAAGTTTTATCTTGGGGCATAGTTGAACATATAATGTGCCAATCCACAGAGTGTTTGTCTGATATCAGCATCTGTGCACCATTATGGGTTTATTTTATTTTTCATGCCTCTTATTGGTGCGTATGTTTGCGATTTTTCAGGCTAAAGCCTTGGAATTATCAGCTTAGTGGTGATTTTGTTGAATGGCATAGTAGTTGCTAAATGATATGCAAACTTTGGTAGTGGGCCTCTTAGTAGGGCTGCTAATTAGATAAAATTACATCTGGAGATTAAAGATGTCAGTAAATACTTTGAACTTGATCAAAGAAAACGACGTTAAGTGGGTTGATTTACGTTTCACCGATACTAAAGGTAAAGAGCAACACGTTTCTATTCCTTCTGGTTATGTTGACGAAGAGTTTTTTGAAGTAGGCCAGATGTTTGATGGCTCTTCTATTGCTGGTTGGAAAGGCATTAACGAATCTGACATGATTCTTCTTCCAGATGATTCAACGTCTTACCTTGACCCGTTCACTGAAGATTCTACTTTGATCTTGCGTTGCGACATTATCGAGCCTGCTACTATGCAAGGCTACGAGCGTGATCCACGTTCTGTTGCTAAGCGTGCTGAAGCATTCCTACAGTCTACTGGCCTTGGCGATACAGCTTTCTTCGGTCCTGAACCTGAGTTCTTCATCTTTGATGACGTTCGTTGGGGCGCAGACATGTCTGGCAACTTCTACAAAATTAACTCTGAAGAAGCTGCATGGAACTCTGGTACTAAGATGGAAGGCGGCAACATGGGCCACCGTCCTACAGTTAAAGGCGGTTACTTCCCAGTTCCACCAGTAGATAGCTCTCACGATATGCGTGCAGCTATGTGTAATACTATGATGGCTATCGGTCTTGATGTTGAAGTACATCACCACGAAGTGGCGACTGCTAACCAAAACGAAATTGGTGTTAAGTTCAATACACTAGTTAAGAAAGCTGATGAAGTTCAGATGTACAAGTACGTTGTTCATAACGTTGCTGCTGCATATGGCAAAACGGCTACTTTCATGCCTAAGCCAGTTATCGGTGATAACGGTTCTGGTATGCACGTACACCAGTCTTTCTGGAAAGATGGCGAAAACCAATTCGCTGGTGATGGCTACGCTGGATTGAGCGAAATGGCTCTTTACTATGTTGGCGGTATCATCAAGCACGCTAAAGCGTTGAATGCGTTCACTAACCCATCAACGAACTCTTACAAGCGTCTTATCCCAGGCTTCGAAGCTCCAGTAATGCTTGCGTACTCTGCACGTAACCGTTCTGCTTCTATCCGTATCCCATACGTTGCATCTCCT
>ERZ1027231.208-NODE-208-length-26406-cov-50.643239_pt1 | contig 26406 bp, 23 predicted proteins | sample MGYA00520866_ERZ1027231 | MGnify/ENA primary metagenome ERZ1027231 (study PRJEB33311, sample SAMEA4378411) | marine metagenome | biome: Marine biome; feature: Fjord; material: Water | collected 2014-07-20T08:00:00Z/2014-07-... | depth 75 m ...
TTCTATTGACGGCTCGAGGACAAAAAACTGATCTTGAAGAGGGCGTTCGTGTTGGGGCCGATAACTATCTTATTAAACCATTTAGTCCATTGGAATTAATAGATTATGTTAATAATGCATTATCATCAGTAGCTTTTAAGTAGTACTTCATATTGAGGTTTTAGATGTCAGTTCAAAATTATATAGGTAGTGAAATAGATTCATTTGTTGTGCAGCCTATTTCAACTAAAAATAGAGTAAATATTGCTCGGGGGACTATTGAAGTTCTGGAACAAGAGAACAGAAAATTACAAGCACAGATTTTTCTTTATGCTGATGATATTCGAAAATTACTTGTTGAGCGTGACTTGGCAGTGAAAAATGAAAAAGAAAAAAATTCCTCATATAAACAATTAGAACGATTTACCCATGATTTTATGATCTTAATGGAACAAAAAGAAAAATCACATAAAGCGCTTGAGTTATCTCATCTAGATAGTCTAAAACGTTTAGCATCAGCAGCAGAATTTAAAGATGATGATACAGGTACTCATATTATTAGAATGAGTCGTTTTTCTTCAATTATTGCCCGAGCTTATGGGCAAGATCAAAAGTACTGTAAGTTACTTGAACAAGCAAGCCCTATGCACGATATCGGAAAAATAGGTATACCTGATAGCGTGTTAAAAAAGCCAGGGAAATTAACAGAAGAAGAGTGGGAATGTATGCGTAAGCATCCCGAGTATGGGGCCAATATTTTAAGTGGCTCAGACGTGCCAGTATTACAAATGGCTGAAGAGGTAGCCCTCGCACATCATGAAAAATTTGATGGTAGCGGATATCCGTCAAATTTAAAAGGTGAACAAATACCTTTAAGTGCGCGTATTGTCGCCTTGGCCGATTTTTTTGATGCACTAACAATGGATCGATGTTATCGCCCTGCATTCTCTGATGAAAAAGCACTGGCTATGGTAAAAGAAAATAATGGTACTCATTTTGACCCAGATGTTGTTCATGCTTTTTTATCTGTACGTGATGAAATTATTAATGAACGAGACAGAATTAATAAGGAAAATTAACAATTCAAATCTAATTATTGAAATCAGCTAACTATGTGGTTTAGACCGATAAAGCATGCCGGTTCAAGTCCGGCTCCGGGTACCATTTATCGTAAATCTTCAATTATTTCAAACTAAGCTATTAACTTTCTCATAAATCTAGTCATTTCTATCTTTAAAAATTATCTTTCATGTCATCATGAACTCAATACGCAGACTAAAGCGTTCTCTATGTAGAAACACTAACTTGCTAGTATGGCCTCAATAGTACATTTTATACCTCTCAACAAAAAAACAATGAATAAGCTTTCTTAATAACCCGTTAAAGTGATAACTTATCTACACTGAATAATACAAGTATGTCATTAATTATTAAAAGGATACGTTATGTTTATGATGAGTCTTTTATTTCGAAGTTTATGGCTTTCTTGCCTTTTTATAGTGATCTTTTGTTCTGCAAATGTTCATGCGCAGCAAAAGTATTCTATTTACATTGATGCGGACTTTAGCGGTGCTACCGCATCAAGTTTAGCCATAGAACAAGGCATTACCGCAGCGCTTGCTGAAGTTGGCAACCAAATTCAAGGATTCGAATTTGAAATCGCTTTAAAAGACCATAGAGCAAATTCACTGCGCAGCCGACGCAATTTAGAAACCTTTTTAGCCGATGAGCAGGCTTTACTGGTTTATTCCGGGCTGCATTCACCTCCTTTGTTAGCCAACAAATCCTTTATTAATGAAAATGGTATTTTACTCTTAGATCCATGGGCAGCTGCAGGACCTATAACTCGTAGTAATTCAGAGAAAAACTGGATATTTCGTTTATCTATTGATGATAGTAATGCGGGAAAATATATAAGTAACAAAGCGATAGAGTAAGGTTTTAGTAAGCCCTATTTATTATTAGAGGATACAGGCTGGGGTCGGTCTAATGAAAGTACAATGATGCAAGCCTTAAAGGAATCATCAATAAACACTCTAGGAGTTTCCTGGTTCAATTGGGGGGTAGGGGAGAATCATGCCAAGGTATTACTGCGTGATATTAAAGCAAGTGGCGCGGATGTTATCTTTTTTGTTGGCAATTCAGCAGAAGGTGCGACATTTATGAAGGCTATGATTGAATTACCGCAAAGTATTCATTTACCTATCAGGAGTCATTGGGGTATTACGGGGGGAGATTTTACTAATCAAGTTACCGCGAGTCAGCGTAAGCAAATTGATTTACAATTTATCCAAACAAACTTCTCATTCAGCAATGACAACTTATCTGAACTTGCTAAAAATGTGTTAGCAACGGCAATTAAGTCAAATAGCAACATACAACAATCAGCAGATATTAAAGCTCAAACCGGTTTCATTCATGCTTATGATCTCACTAAAATTGTCATTGCGGCCATCAATCAAGTTAAATTAACGGGTAATAGGGATCGAGATAAAGACTTAGTTCATTATGCATTAGAACATTTAGAGCAACCAGTTCTAGGATTGCTGAAAAAATACCATAGACCGTTTACGCCTTATAGTAAATCAACGCTCAATGCTCATGAAGCTTTGACTATGGAAGACTATACGATGGGAACCTATACCTCTAGTAATGAGATAACTTTACTTAACTCGTCAGGGCATAATCATTAGAGTAATATATATGAAAATATTGAGTAAAATAAATGATTAAAAGCACAGTCTCTTTTGCTTTAGCAAGATTTGTTTTTATTAGTTGCGTCAGCTTAGCGGTAATTATTACCAGCTTAGTGAGTACTCATGTAGTTGAACTCATTAATACAGAGTATGAAAAAATTGCCAAAGGAGAGATTAATGCATTAAATAACAGTTATCGTCTGTTCCTTAATCATCATTTAATCTTACTGAAGGAGCAATCACAAGAGTCATTATTTGTACAAGGTATAATGCAGCCTAAAAGGAATATCGGGAAAATTAAAGACTATATGGCAGGCTTAACTTTATTAGGTTTAAAGTATGACGAAACCTTGCTTGATTTCGAAGGAACTACATTACACTCCACCGCCACAATTGATACTAACTATAAAGAATTTCCTTGGGTGAAAGCATTACTTAATGAAAAACAGACTAGCTCTATTCAAGTTTTAGCTATCGAGGGAGAGTACTTTTGGTGTATCGCATTCCCTGTAATCTATAACAAACATGTTGAAGGGGTTTTATTAGCTAATATTCCTTTAGAAACAATCCTTGTTGGTCAAATAGATGTTGAGGTTCTTGATGGTTTAATGATTGAAGTTATGAAGGGCAGCCAAACCATTGCTAAATACGGTAAACAGGCCATAGGTAGTAAGCAAACATTACAATGGCAAGATGCTGGGGTCAGTTTTAATTTTACCGTTGATGAAGCTTATAGGAATAAAGCACTGTCTGACTTAGTTATTCAACTGGGTAGTTACATTGTTCTTGCAATAGTCCTAACGACATTATTGGCCTATTTGTATGGTTATCGTTATTTCGTCAAACCCATTCTTGCCCTTTCCCAGTTAACTTCTAGCCTCGATCAAGGTCATGAGCCGGATGCCTTGCAAGGCGACTTAAGGTTTATGGAGTTTGCTAATTTATTTAGTCAGTTTAATCTCATGAGTGAAAAGGTCGCTATGCGTGAACGGGCGTTAAAAGAAAGCTATGAAAAGTTATCTAATATTAATGACGAATTAAAACAAAGTGAATCACAATTGGTTCAATCTGAAAAAATGGCGAGCATTGGTGTACTGGCTGCGGGCGTTGCACATGAAATAAATAACCCTATTGGTTTTATCAGAAGTAATTTAGAAGTACTTGAAGATTACTTTTCTGATATTGAAAAATATTATCATGAATTTAACGACACACTTGCGAGTGAAGAAGATAAAGAAAACCATAAGAAATTAGCTAAAAAATATGAGTTAGAGTTCCTGTTTGATGATACACCACCATTAATTAAAAGTAGTATCTCAGGAGTTGATCGAGTTTCGGAGATAGTCAAAAATTTAAAAACATTTGCTCGTATTGACCAAGTAGAAAAAGCACTTACTGATATAAACGAAGGGTTAAGTGCAACTTTGAACATGGTTCATAACGAACTTAAATACAATTGTAAAGTGCATGTCGAATTACAAACCTTACCGCGAGTACATGTATTTCCAGGTAAGTTAAATCAAGTGTTTATGAACTTATTGATCAATGCTGGGCAATCCATAACGGGTAAAGGAGATATCTATGTTAGGACATTTGTTGATGAAGGTAATATTGTTATTGAAATAGAAGACACTGGAAGTGGTATAGATTCTGCCTATATAGGGCAAATATTTACCCCTTTTTATACCAGCAAACCTATTGGGCAAGGTACAGGATTAGGTTTGTCGATTAGCCATCAAATAATTGAACAACATAATGGTAAAATAACGGTGAAATCAGAGGTAGGTAAGGGGAGTTGTTTTTCTGTTTACATTCCTATTAGTTGAGCCAAGGCACTAATTGCCACCTTTATCAGATTTAACGATAACTATGAGCTGTGATTTCAATTGGTCAGTGCAACACACTCTATTCTTAGTTAAAAAGAATAGCGTGTTAAAATGGTTCATCGAAATAAAAGATAAATAATGGCAGAGTATGAAATCTACAGGTTGACTCCATACTTTAGACTTTAGGAGAAATGGCGTATATTCTTCCTATACTCCACCTGCTCGCTCTTATTGTCAATTTGCTCCAGTAGTTGCTCTAGTACGCAGCGGCGCTGCACCAGACCGACCACTTTGCCCTCCTCAACTACCGGCAGTACTCGGCGATTGTTATGCAGGAATTTCTCCGCAACATCGACCAAGTTGGTATTTGCACCGATCGATTCGACTTCGGTTGTCATTCTATCGCGAACTAACTCGCCGATGGTCGAGAAGTAGCCTCCCATCAGCGCGCCGTGCATACAGTCAGCTTCTGACAGAAAGCCGATTAGATTGTTATCGGCATCAACTACCGGTGCACCGGACATACTGGCGGTTAGCAGCTGGCGCAGGGCTACGATTACCCCGCTATCGGGGCGAAATGATAACGGTGAACGGTCCATGATGGTTTCAGCGGTGATGGTCTGCATGTTAGGCTCCAGAAGCGGTGGGTCGCTCGTTTGTGTATTGTTGGGTGTTATTTGTTGTCGAATGATAGAAAGCAACAGCCATGCCATCTAGTTCGTGTAATGGTTTAACTATTTTATTACAATGACTTAGGTCGTTGTGCTATAAAATTAAAACCATTTTCTGGTAATGTATAGCTGTTACTGAGTTGAAGGGGGAACTTCTTTGCACCGAAATAGTGCGGTTTGCCGAGGCGTGCATGCGGAGGGTAAGAAAAATCAGTTAACCTAAAGACAAGTCATCCTCAAATGCTGACTCATGGCACTTTAAAGTTATGTCAAAGCAATTGCGTGAACGCCCGCCTTGGTGGCTTTACGACTGTCAGCCTGTAGATTCTAAATAAAGTTAGAAACGTCTAAATAAAGATGGAAATACCACATAGGCAAAATCAATTAAAGTTAGAAGCTCAAGATTCTATGGATTAAGCGAAAGTTAGCTATCACTCTTTCTTTAGGTCAGCGGACTATTTATCATAACAATTAGTCCGCTAAGCCATGTGATTTCAAACGGTCAGTGCCCTTTTGAAAAATCTAGATGAAATAGAGCATTACTCTTAAGGAGCGTACGCCCCCAAAAGTGAAATAGAAACTATAAAATAGTGGCCAAAATTACTCAGCCACAATACTAGCTACTATTATACCATTTGAGGTTTGTGCCGGGAGTTGAAGTAATGACAGTTTAACTCTCCAGAGTCAAATATGAACGGCTATAATGATGTTGTAGCTTCCGCGATATCGGGCACAAAAAGCTAAAGACTGTAGTTGTCACTTAGTGGGGTTATTAATTGGTTATAATCGGGTATCATTTTTAGAATGCTTCCGTATTGAAGGGAGACGGCTTGAGTTTCAATAATATTATTACGAACCGCATTGCTAAACGCAACGACTAGCGATTGACACTAACTGAAATCAATAACCCTGACGCCTTTGATTAGACTCTGGCAAAACAGCATTAAGTCTTTTAGATAAGCTGAGGGTTTGGTCAAAATCACATCAAATATAACTGAGTATTACATTGAATTATTTGGCACACCTTTTTTTAGCACAACCCAATGCAGACTCTCATTTTGGCAACCTGCTAGGCGACTTTGGCGGTAATAAACATGTAAAACAGCAGCCAATTGCAGTTCAAAAGGCTCTAGCTAATCATTATTTAGTAGACAAGTTTACCGATAATCACCCTGTAGTGAAAAGTGCAAAACATTTCTTTTCTGCTAAACATAGACGCTTCGCAAGTATTGCAATTGACGTAGTGTTTGATCATTTTCTTATTCAGCACTGGCAACATTTTCACCGAGAGCCATTAGTCGATTTTAAGCGAAAAAGTTATCAGCTTTTAAACGAACGCATTGATAATATGCCTAGTAGAATGCGACAGGTGGTCGGTAATATGACAACAAATGATTGGTTCAAAGAATACGAAACCCTAACAGGTATCGGCTTAGCACTTGACAACATTGCCAACCGTATTCGCTTTGCTAATAGCTTTTCTGGAAGCATTGAGGATATACACAGTCACTATGATGCATTGGAAGCAGTGTTTTTAGAGTTTTTTCCACAATTAATTGAGCATGTTAATCAACAGGGACTTGAAGTCACCAACAAAGAGAATATTGCTAAACTTAATTTTTAAGTGATAAATAGTTGTCCCCGAAGATTGAGAAAGACTACTACAGCGGATGTTTCGAACAATCACATTACGCATACAGTTTCGTGCTAGCGGACGTTCCCCACAGATATAAATATGCATTGTTTGACTATAATATTACCAATTAATCGAATAACCTGACTGGCAAAAATGCCACCATTGCTGTAATAGAGACTTTAAAATACAGCAACATTTTTTCCGACAAACGAGACTTCGATGAAAAGATAATTTGTGGTTAAAATGAAGAGTGATACTCATCTAGTGCTAATAGATTTCTGCCACTATTAATCCGTATCACTCCATGCTATTCGTATTAACAAAATAATGGCGAATTAACTGATAAAAGCGCTGTACGTGCGTAGGTTTATTACCTTGATAGCGATGTAAATAATAAAAATGCCAGGCCTTTCCGTGTACCTTTGGTAGCAACCTCAACAAACGACCCCGGCTAAGTTCTTGATGAGCAATAAACTCAGGAATAAGCGCAATTCCCATATGCCCAAGCGCCATATCTACTAAGGTACTGATACTATTGGTTTGTGCAAAGCACGGAAAATTAATAGCACACTCTTCATTTTTAGCACCATCAAATAACTTAAGCGTACCTTGTTGCCATGGCGTAGCGATGAATTTATTCTGCTGTAACTCCTTCAAATTCTCAGGTACACCTGCTTGGTGAATATAATTCGGGGATGCACAAAAGACATCATTCACTTTACCAATTGATTGCGCTTTGTAGTTACTGTCTTTTAGATTCCCACCAAATATTGCAACATCCAAATTATGCTCAATCAAATCTTGCCACTTACCGGTCACTACCAATTCGGGTTCAATCAGCGGAAATTCGAGGCAAAGTTGCTGCAACGCGGGAATAACAATATTACGTTCAAAAAATGGCGGGACCGACACTTTAAAAGCACCACAGGGTTGCGCTTTTACCTGATTAATATCCTGCACGGCATTGGCTAATTGTTCGGTGAGTAACTCGCTGCGAGCCAATAAAGTTTCGCCAATGGGCGTTAGTTTGACACCTCGGGTATTTCTGGCTAGTAACTGCAATTCAAGCCCATCCTCCAAGCGTTTTATTTGTTGGCTAATGGCAGATTTACTCATATTGAGTTTTTTTGCGGCTTGAGTAAACGATTGTTGCTTGGCAACTTCAGCAAATATAAGCAATAAAGGGGCAAGTTTGATGGTGTTCATATTTTTAAACAATGAGTTTATTTTATGGGTATTGTTAAAAGTTATTTAAAAAACTAAGCTTTGTCAACATTCAAAGAGAAACTAAACCTAAAATAGGAACACACTATGAGCACTTTTATCATTGTCGATACCAATATCATTGACACAGAAAAACTAAACCAATATGGCCAACAAGCGGCAATAACAGTGGCAAAATTTAATGGTAAATTTATAGCTAAGGGGCCGATTGATGCACTTCATGGCACGTCATACTATCAAGGCAAAGCCATAATTGAATTTCCTGACCAGAAAAGTGCAGAAAGTTGGTATCACAGCGATGAATACCAAGCATTGGTGCCCTTAAGAAATAAAGCAATTGAATGCCAATTTCATTTATTGAACAGCCTTTAAATATTTACAATTATTGTAACTGCACAGGCTAAAAATATTTAAAAGGATCGAGTTGCTTGATCCTTTTATGGCTTTATCATAGTTTTATGAATGATAAAACTCCCCAGATATGCCAAAATGTGGATTGCTCGACTTTTGGGACGCCGTGAGTAAACTAAAACAATTCATGAGTGCATCAACGTTTCATTTACTAGCGAAAGTTCAACGGTTGAACTCAAGGCTTATTGCTGTCATACAACATTGAACTAGTAACGCTAATTCTTCTGCATCTTCTTTTTCCTATATTCATCGAGGCAAGTCAGGGCTAGCATTAATTCGGCAATTGACTTAACACGTCTGTGCGTACTAACAACTGTTAATTAGACGTCTATCTTTATTTAGCTTCTACACAGCCTATGTAAATTAAAAGTATTCATTCGACTGTCACCGATTTTGCTAAGTTTCTGGGTTGATCAATATTTTTTCCAAGTATCTGAGCAGTGTATAAGGCAAGTAATTGCATAGGCACAACGCTGACTATAGGAAGTATGGACTCGGGTATTTCTGGCAATTCAAAGAATTCACCTTCCTGTAAGTTGATGTACTCTCTAATGCTGTTATCGCCAATAATAAAGATTGGAGCATTTCGGGCCTGCACCTCTTGAATGTTTGAAAGCAACTTATCAGTCAGGCGATTTTTAGGTGCAAGCACCACAACAGGCATTTGTGTATCAAGTAAAGCTATCGGACCATGTTTTAGTTCTCCTGCGGCATATGCTTCCGCATGAATATAACTAATTTCTTTCAATTTTAATGCACCTTCCAGTGCAATAGGGGTTAGCTCACCACGACCAATAAAAAGGATATTTGAGTATTCAGATAGCTTTTTAGCCATCATTTTCATCTCACTATAGCGCAGTAAAACATTTTCCATAATATAGGGCAATTGGACAAAGTTTATTTCTAGCTGCTTTAACTCATCTCGCTCTATAAAGGCTCTTTGTTTTGCTGCTTCAATAGCCAAGTTATAAAAAACAGCTAATTGACAGGTAAATGCTTTAGTAGAAGCCACACCTATCTCTGGTCCAGCATAAATTTCAAAGACGAATTTTGCTTCTCGCGCTATGGTACTATTGGCAACGTTAACTAAGGCAAGTGTTTGAGACTTCTTGCTTTTCGCATACCGTAATGCAGCTAGAGTATCTGCGGTCTCCCCCGACTGAGAGACAAAAATGGTTAACTCATTGTCAATAATAATGGGGGAGCGATAGCGATATTCTGAAGCTATATCTATTTCAACTAATATATTGGCGTATTTTTCAAACCAAGATTTTGCTACAGAAGCTGCATAATAGGAGGTACCACAAGCAATAATGGTAACTTTGTTTAACGTGTTAAAATTAAGTGCTGAATATTTTTCGTTGTGATTATTCACCGACAATCTTTTAAGTAAGTCTACTTGTTGAAATATCTCTTTCTCCATGAAAGAGCTGTGTTCTCCTTTCGATATTACTTTGGCGCAATGTTTGTTACTAATGTAGTGAATCTTCTTATTAGTAGCATCGTTACATAGTTTTATTTCGTGCGTATTTATTTTTATCAACTCGTTGTCTTTAGGGTAATATATTTTGGAGCAATCAGCACCTAACGCCATCGTATCCGATGCTATATGAGCACTATTATGGCCTTCTGCGACCACTAAAGGACTGTCTTGCTTAATTGCATAGATATTACTCGTTGTTCCATTAATTAACACACCTAGGGCGTAACTACCCTTTAATTGGGCTACAGTGGCTTTTATGGCTTCTTCCTGAGTCATTTGTTGTGCGAGGTAGTGATTTATTAAATGAGGTACTACTTCACTATCAGTTGAACTATCAAAGTGATGTCCCCATTGCAGCAATTGTTGTTTAAGGTGAAGGTAGTTTTCGATAATACCATTGTGTACAACAGATACTTGACCACATTGATGGGGGTGAGCGTTGGTTATATTGGCTCTGCCATGTGTTGCCCAACGGGTATGACCTATGCAGCAGTCGCCCATTAGAGGTTGCATTGATAATCTTTGTTTTAGGTTATTAAGTTTACCCTGAGCTTTGATTGTTTGGATTTCATTATTAGATAATATTGAAATGCCTGAAGAGTCGTATCCTCTATACTCAAGTCGAGCTAAGCCTTCTATAACGGGCTCTATCGCTGATTCTGCTACCGCTCCAATGATCCCACACATAACAAGTTCCTTTTAATATTATTATTTACTTTGGTATATTGTTTAACGTTGCAGTTATTAGGCCATAAATTATAGCCAATAAAATCAATCGTTTGAGTTCTGTCCTTATAGATGATTAGCATTTTTTAAAGTCTATTTTGCTAATTAGGAATACATTTAAGAATTTGAGAGTAACAATGCAAATTACAATATTGTTGTGCTGATAGTTTGGCTTGTTGGGAAATTTTCAATAACAGAGAAGGGTCATTGACTAACCGACTTAATGCTTGAGTTAAACTTTCTATATTATTCGGAGTATATTTTACACAGTCATATCCATCAGTTAGGTGTTGATCCCAATAGGCTCTATCAGCAGGAATTACGATGGCTAATCCAGCTGCCATTGATTCTAAAATGGATAAGCCAAAAGCTTCATCTTTAGAAGTCGATATAAATACTGATGAATTTGCATGAATCTCTTTTAAATGTTTAGGCTTGGAATACCAATGAGTATTATGAACCTTATCAAGGATATCTATATTCAAATAAGTTTCACTTTGTGGTTCTATATAACAAAGGTTGGTAAAATATTTATCTGTGTTTGCATAGGTATTATTTAGCTTGGCCAGCGCATTGATAAAGAATTCTACACGTTTCCATTTTAATAAAGAGGCGGCCCATAGAAAACCAAGTTGATTAATACACTTTTGTGGTTTGCATGTTGAATTGTTAAAACCATTTACGAAAGGCATAGGATTTTTCTTCGCTATATCGTTATCGTTATTCTGTGATTTTAATATTGGTAAAATGGAGTGGTAAGTTGATGGTAAATAAAACACCTGATTAGCACGCTTTAGAGCAAAATCTGTAACTCTGGATTTACCATTATCATATTGAATTAGTTGTATAATTTCGATATGAACAAGTTCACTTAGTAGGTAAAGAGAAAAGTCAACGCACGGCCCAGAAAAACCAATGATCTTTCTGAATCTTTTCAGTTTCATCATATTTGAGATCAGAGAAAATAAATAGATAAAGTGTTTGATGAAGTAAAGTATGCCGCTAGTTTTATTCAGTAGAAAATGCGGAGAAAAGAGCTTAACGAAATGCACGTTGCTATTGCACCATGACTCTTCATCATTTGAAATGACCCAAACATCGATACTACTGGGTAGCTCAGCGACTATTGTTTTCATCACTGTTTTAGACCCACCGTTAAACGGTACAGGATCATAAATTAACACCCGTTTAATCATGACTGTTCCCCATGAAAATCTCAACGCCAAGTGTTTATCGTTTTTACTAGGGTCTGTTGATCTTTCGCGGTTAAATTTTGCTCGAAATAAAAGCGTTTTAATCGCGGCGAGTAGTGTGTAGCCTAGTCACTCTAAGCAAATACTACTCAACAATGAGTAAGACGCTTTTAGCCGAATCCTTCGGACAGCGTTTGTTGGTCATTTTTACGGCGTTATCGCCTTTTTATGTGACGCGATATGGATATCGCTTATTAGACAATGCAGGAGCATATTGTCCTGAACAACCACATGACAAAGGCTCTGCCTTGTATAAATACCCAACAAATCGCTGCAAAAACAATCTCGAAAGATCAACAGACCCTAATAAAAGCATTATTTTTATTTTAGCTTGTAAATCTTTAGTTTGCTTAGTTTTTTGACTGATGTCACTGTGCTATAAATTCTGATAAGTCAGCTCAAGTGCAAACAAACATTACTTTAACTACAATTTGTTTCGATGTTTTATTGTGCATTTTCCGTGGGATTATTTTTAAACTAAGCGATTTCATGATAGGTCTGATTACCTATACCCGAACATCAGAATTCTTAGGTAGGATTAACAATGCTTTCCCTAGCAATGCCTGGTTTTACTATGGTTTTTTGTATTGCTGTGTCACTATTATGCAGAGTCCTTGGGCTAATACTAAAACTATTGGCGTTTAAGTGCAGCGTCAAAATTAGATAGCGTTGCAACATCACCGGCAATCAAGCTATCGATATGGATGTTGCCAATTCTAACTCTTACCAGCCTTAATGTCGCAAAGCCGACAGCAGCCGTCATTTTTCTTATTTGACGGTTTTTTCCTTCACCGAGCGTTATAGAAATCCAGCTAGTAGGGCCATGTCTCGGATCGCGGATTTTACGACCACGAGTTGGGAGTTTCGGCTCACAGTCTAGCTTGAACGCTTTACAAGGCAGGGTTAGATATTTAGTGCCATTAATGCCGATCTCAACACCATTTTGCAGCTGTGATATTGCATCTACCGTGATCTCTCCATCAACTTGCACGTAGTACTCTTTTTCTATTCCTTTGTTTCTAATCTGATAGCTCATCATACCGTCAGTTGTCAGTAACAATAAGCCTTCAGAGTCGTGATCTAATCGCCCAATTGCCATGGTTTTATCGGGGAAGTTATATAGCTCGCCAAGCAGATGTTTTTTCTTGCGTGATTCTGGTACAAACTGACTTAAAAAACCATAGGGCTTAAATATTTTGAAGTGTTGGTGATTTTGCTTAGGCTCAGCGAGTTCTGCTAAGTTAGTTTGGTTAGTGTTTGGTATTAACATGGCTTTTATCGTCAAGTCTATGTGGTCTCGCATTATACGGTTAGTCTGAGTTAGATGCACTGAATCTGCTAAATGTGATGGTTGAGTGAAACTGAGTAGCGTTTTGTCGGTTTCTAAATCTCATTGAGGCGAAAGCTCAATAGAGAAAGCGCTACCCCTCGCTATCTTATAGACATAAGGTTGGGGCTTTCTTGCAATAGCAAATTCGCGCTTAAAGACTCTTGTAGCAAATAGTGATGCTAAGGGGATATCGATAGCGAATATCTTCACTTATATAAAAGAGTTTTATTCATCTATTCTTTGTAGACATCGTCCTCTAGGCTCATCGCCTTCATGAAGCACAATGTCAGAGTGAAGAAATTCTGCCGCCTCTGCTGAGCCTTTAACTTTGGAAGCACTGCGTGCTAACATCTCTGATTCAAACTTAGTTAATACACTTTCTCTTATCCCCGTTTCTCTCCATTGCGATAAAGGTCTACATTCTTTTGATATGCCACGAGCCAACGCAAGTGCATCTAACAAAGCTTGATTGGCACCTTGGCCTTTGAAGGGACTCATAGGGTGTGCAGCATCGCCGATCAACGTTACTTGAGCTCCATTTTCTAATAATTCAGGCGCTAGTAGGGCTCGATCGTACACGGGATAGCCTGACACTTGAGCTTCTAACGTTGCCGATAAAATTTGAGGAATGGGATCGTGCCACTGACATCTACGATATGCTTCCTCTTTGAGTGCTTGAGGTCCTAGGGCACTTAATGCCTTAGCTTCTTCTTCAGGCATAGGAAAGCTGAGCTGCCACATTACCGAGTCTGATGTATAAGGCATCATGTATATCCGCTCATGGCCATTGGCGGTTTGAAATACCGTAGCTGAGTCTAGCAACGAACTTTCAAGCCCGTCGAGAGCTGCCAAAGGACAAATGCCTAAGATAACGATACAACCTAGGTATTGTAAGGGGCTTGCCTCTTCACCAATTAATAATTTTCTGACTGAACTGCGAATACCATCAGCTCCCACGACAAGGTCCGCTTTGACGCTTTTTATTGCTTCTATTCCTTCAACCTGAAAACACAGATCAACAGTTCCTCCCTCGCTTTCTTTATAATCAACTAACTGGTGCCCCCACTGCACCTCATCATGTCCACCGAGTTGTTCAAGCAAAGCTAAGCGTAATGACTGCCGTGCGATATGTATGTTTCTGCGCTTCACAGAGGATTTTATATCACTAGGGAGCCACTTTCTGATGCCCCATTCTCCAATTTCTATACCTTCGGTGGTATGAACAACATGCCTCGTTGAAATCAGTCCGTCTGCTAATGAGAAAATGCCTAACCCTTCGATCGCTTTACTGGCTTGTTGCAATGTGAGTCCATAACCTTGAGAGCGAGCATCGAAGCTATTATCTCGCTCATAAAGTGTAAATGGGATACCACGGTGAGAGCATGCAACAGCTAAAGCCACTCCACCAATGCCACCACCAATAATAGCAAGGTGTGGGTAGTTTTCAGTATTTGTTATAGACCGACTAGCAGAGCGAGTTAAGCCAGAACCGCAACAGTTTAAACAGTCATAAAGGTGGCCCTTAGGGCGTACAGGTGCTGCTCCTTCGTTATTTGTTTTTTCAAATTGCGCTAACTCCCTCAGGTAACGTAGTCGTACTTTCTTACGGAGTCGCATACTTTTTTTGCCACGTCCTTGGCATTCCTGACAAGTAGTCCAGTTCATAGCTTCATTTTTCAACTTTTCTACTTCCTCTTTATAAAATAAGATATTAACCTTTGCTCGATCAGGTACATCTTAGCCGATACAGCGTGTGCTAGCCTAATAATAACGCGATGAATATGGTTTTTATTATCCTTCTGAAATTTGAGACTACCCCAGGAGTCAAACGAGAAAATAGCTCTTGTAGTTCTGGAGAATTATAATTACTTGTAATGAATGATATTTGCTAACCATTGACTGGTTTGTTGTATCCATGAAAGGCCGTAAAGGCCAACTAAATGCTTAGGCTTTAATTTGCAACGAGGATCTGATAATAAAGTTCTTGCTTTAGAAAAATTGCCATTACCAATATTGAGTTTTGCAAGATGGCATAAATGTGCAGCGCTATATTTAAGCATATCTCTAGCACTCTTTCTTTTGCTATCCTTTCTGGCTTCTTCAGTTATGCGAATACTGAAACCGCACTCCGTTGATGGAACATTAATTTTACTGGCTTGGTTTTGTGCATCTTTATGATAAAGAGAATGAATATTTGGTGAATAGGCAATAGGCGCATTTAAAGCAACGCGACAAAATAAGTCTTGATCTTCACCAATAGGCTCATTAAGGGGAAAGCCACCAATGGACATGAATAATGAACGCTGAATGACCATAGAAGACATAGTAAAAGGTAAATCTCCTTGGGAAGCCACGTTGAAATAGTCGTCCAATATCACACCTTCTGGATTGGTATTCTCTAGCTTAATTTTTGCATCACAATAGTTTTCTTCAGATTCGACTATTTGATAACGCGTGGCATAAAACTTTGCTTGTGGAAACTTAACAATTAAGCGTGCCACTTCATCTAAAAATAAGGGTAACCATTGATCATCTGCATCTAAAAAGGCAACGTATTCATGACTCGCTAAGGCAACACCATTATTTCGAGCCGCCGATACTCCTTGGTTTTCCTGATGAACCAACTTTACATTTTTCATATTAGCTTTTTTGACAAGGGCAGGGCCTTCATCGGTAGAGCCATCGTCAATCACAATGATTTCTGCTGCAGGGTATTTCTGCCACTCAACACTTTGTAGTGTTCTTAAAATATGTTGTGCTTTATTAAACAGTGGAATAATTACGGTAAAATTTAAATTGTTCATTTTGAGTACTCCAGTTAGATAAAGAATTTTTTAACGCTTTATTTATCGGTAAAGTCGGTTGCTGAAATGTAGTTGCGACACCTTGTGCTATTAGTGAAACGATTTTTTCAATGTTTAAGTTAAATAAATCGATTTTGTAGTCTTCTGGCATACCAATCTCATCACACCAGCCTTTGCATTTACTATGATAATTAATAGATAAAACTGGGGTGTTAGCTAAGTAACCGAGTATAGAACCGTGTAAACGCATACTTACAATAGCTTTGTAGCCTGAAAGTTTGTCAAGTAAGGCAATAGGGTTTGGATCATACTTTTTTATGGACACAGGAATGTATTTATTTAATAAACGGGTAATAATGTTGTTATTGATTTTCCAATCACCTAATACCTTATGTCCGTTAAACTCAATTAAGGTAATAGGCTCACCGGTTTGAGCATAAATTTTGGTAATTAATTGAACAAATTGTTCTACTCTTTTATCTTCTTCGAATTCATCCGTATTGCCCATGGCATCAATAGCAACTGAGCATAAGGTTAAGGCAATGCCTTTGCGTACTCTAGTCGAAGGTTTGTATTGTTTAGAGCACAATAACAATGGCGCTAAATCAAAGGTTTTATGTACATTTGCCTTAGGCGCAATAGTTTGTGCTATTGCTAAACTAGCATTATCTCTAACTCCGACGTAACCACATTCATCTAAAAATTTTGCGCAAGATTTTTCAGCTAAAACAGAATTAAATGGGCCGATACCGATACCAACGGCTAAGCTTTTTTTCTGGTTAGCTAAGGACATTAACTGTCTTTTAAGGTTAATGTCGCTTTCGCTGTGTAAAACTGAACCGCCACCAAAAATGATGCGTTTACTCTGAATGGCTGTTTTATAATGTAGTAACCTGTTTTGGCCTGGGAATTGTTGAGTAAACTTTAGAGGAAGCTGATTATCACTTTGGGTTTCTCTTGCGTAATCACCATATAAACCTACTTTAGTGTTATTACATCCCAGAATATTTTTAGCTGCCCAAGCTGTGGCGTACATTAGCGCGTCATCACCACTATTTCGCATACCGTAATACCCGACTAAATAAGCATCGTATTTCTTAAACATATTTTTCTCCTGATTTTAACGGGTTAAGTGCAATACCAATCCATAAAAGTGCTGGCCAGTAAATAAAGCTTAAAATTTCTAGGTTTTCGAAAAATGAGTAACAAATGAAAACAACAAGCATTAACGCTGCGCTATAACAAATTTGACTTTTCAGGCTATTCCAAAACAAATAAATACAGGTAAAAGCTAAAGGGATTGCTAAGGCTAATAGGCCTACGATACCTTTTACAAATAACAATCCATACCAAGTGTGATGCGAGCCAATAGGCATACCTTCAACAATTTTGGGGCCTCTTTCGACGATACCGTGTCCCCAAATGGGGGCTTCTGATTCCCAGCGTTGTAACGCTAGTACTTCTAAAGTTTTACGGACGCGTGTTGATTCAGGACGTGAAGCTTTGATATCTGCATAGCTATTGCTTAACCAACTAAATAAAGGCTCGCCTAATAGCGTAATAGCAGGGATCACTAAGCCAACAAGGACTAACAATAGTGGGTTTTTAAAATGTTTATGGAAGACACATAACGGGATTAAGGCGATATAAATAACCCAGCCAGCTCGTGATTGAGACAGCAAAGACATAACAAAGCTGCCTAATAAACCGGCATTTCTCCAAAAAGAATCTTTTTCTTGGCAAGTGAAAATTAAAAAGATACAGGCCATAAAACCTGCGGCTGGCGCCCAAGGGGTAAAAAATCTCCAACGACCAGTACCTGTTTCAGGGTTTAATCCGAACAAACTTACGGTAAAAAAGGTTTCCCCAGGTCCACCAATAACTTTTAAGGGTGAAACAAATAAGTCGCCATGCACACCGGCCATATAAAGAACAATGGTGACAAACGCAAAAATTAATGAATGAAATGAAACTATACATACGGCTCTAACGATTAATTGCGGTTTTATATCAACAAAGGAACCAAGGAATAAAAAGAGTGACATAAGAGCCCAACCTTTTGCCCAGCCAATGGATGATTTAATTGTTTTTGCCAAACCTAAATCCCAATTCGAGTGTCCAATAAGTAATGCTAACAACATAAATAGACCACCGATTACCCATAACCAAACAATGGCAGGGATAGCAGAAAACGGCTCTTTACCATTGACATACCAGCGCAATAAAACCACTGAAAATATCATCCAACCTAATACTGACCCCATAATATAAAGACCACCAAAAGCGAAGAATGGGTAGGTTAACGTTAACCCAAACCAGATCAGTTTTTCTTCAGTAGAATTAGGAGTTAATTGGTTTGTTTTCATAAGAGCATTAGTCCAATTGTGAGTAATACCAAGGCTGTTTTAAAAGTATTATGCAGTTGCAGCTTACTTAGTTTATTGCTTAAAACCTTGTTGTTACTTTTGGTACTGCTAAAGGTGTGCCAAACTTATGGGAATGTTTTATCTTGTTAATAATAAAGGATATTTGTTGTTTTTTGCGTTTCATGATAATGGAGGGAAGTGCTGGTAAATTGCAAAATAAAAAGGCTATTATCATTTTGCAATTCATTATTTGTTATTGATAAGTTAACTGTTATTTGAACTCGTTACGTCTTTTTTAAGAATTATTTTAATTAACTTATTACGTTGCGATAAGATAATTAAGCCTAAGGTGATAAATATAAATCCAGTTATTGCACTTACAAAAGCAATAATATTTTTAGGACTACTTTGTTTCGTTGGATATGAGGGGGTTGTTAACATTTGTAGCACCGGATAGGATGCAAAAACGTCTGACTTACTCGCTTCAAGTCGAGCAGCAGCAGAGGTAAATATTGCTTCAGCCATGTTGAACTCTCTTTGTAAACGCTCTAATTCGACAATTTCGCGAGAATAAACTTTTAATTGGTCTCCTAAGTGCAGGGCTGAGCGCCCTAAATCTTCCAGCATTGACTCTTGACCCTTTTGCTTTGCATACGCATCAATTAGATCAGCAAATAACTCAGAGCGTTTCGGGTTTAAATCTAAATTCAAGGAGTTAAATATTTCGTTAGAATTTACACCATACATTTGGCTGCTTCGCTCGTTAATCGATATACGCGTAAAGTTTAATCTTTTTTGTTGTGCTTTAACTTTAGGGTGATTCACTCCCCAACGAGAACTGTACTCTGTTAACTGGGTTATGCTTTCCTTTAACTCTGTAATGTAAGCACGAAATTCAACATCTGATTGCAGTGCAAAAGCTTGTCCAGCTAATTTGGGTGATACCCCCAGTTCGTCGCTTAACTGATATATATACTCTTGCAATTGTTTAGCTTCTGCTTTGACAAAGAGGTGCTTTTCTTTAACGCCTGAAAGGGTTCTCACCAATTGGTTCATTTGGTCTGTTGAAACGACAATAGAACGCTGTTGAAAATCAACAATGGCACTTCGTGTTATGTTCATTCGTTCTCGGTATTGATCAAGCACTTGTTCAATACTCTGATCTCTGCGTAATACTTCATCGGCTCTTAAATTACTTAGTTCATCTTGCAGAGATTCATATAAGGCAAGCGTCTTTGCTTGCGCTAATTCTTGATCATTAGCACTCATTTCAAGTGAAATAATTGACGTTTGTTCGGTCAATTTAATTTTAGGTTTTCCAAGATCCTCAAGTGAAATATGCAGTTTTTTTGCCGCCCGAGATCTTACCCCTCTGCTTGATAACATTTCTTTATAATTAACACGCGGATTAAAACCTCCACCAGAAAAAGGGGTATTAGTTTGTGAGACAACTTGACCGACATTATCCAAGGATACGCTGCTGCTACTACCTGTACCTGGCAATACCATTTCCATATCACTAGCAAATGAGGGGGCTTTATTTAAATAAATTAATACCAGCAGAGCAACCATGAAATAAGAAACCATAGCCATAGCTAAATAGGGGCGTTTCAATACAGCATATGTTCGTGCTCTAAATAATCCAAATTTTGTTAATGGAACAATAGGATACTTCATAAATCACCTATAATAATTTGAATGGAATAATAAGATCAGTAAGGGTTTTGGCGATATCTCGATAATTGGTAATATCTGAGTCATAACATGCAACTGCATCGTTTGGCATTAGGTAAGGGTTAATTCGCGCTTTATTCGGCATAGTCATCAATTGTTCAACTGAACGTTCGATGACTTGAGTTTCACCCGTTATCGGGTTTCTGCTTGAAAGCACAACTCTACGTGGTGCATTAGTCCATTCTTTACCACCAACACAGTTAGCCGAAACAGCTGCCTGAAGTAAGCGTGTGCCATAAGGAAGGCTTGTTGAAAATCGACCAATGCCGGCACTAGAATTATCACCAGCAGAATCAATTAGGTTAGACATAAACACACGAAAACCCTTAGGTGTAATTTGACTTGGTCTAACTAAATGAGCTTGAAAACAGCCAGTACTAGGTACTATTACTCTATCTCCAGCGACTAAAGGATAATCATTGACCAGGTTCCCACTTAACATGCCAGTCATATCTATTTGTACTTGCCAGCCTTTACGGATCAAAATTATTTGGTCCAATTTGGCATCGGGTCTAATGCCTGATGCTGCTCTTATGGCTTCAGATAACAAACGCGTGGTTGAATAATCACCATAAGCCTCTAAATGTTCCGCATTTTGAATGCCAACAGGCTTTTTATTGATTAATACTGTACCGGGTTGGAAAACAGCACCGGCAACGGCAACTTCAATTGAGGACCAATTCAACACATATATAGTTACGCCAGCACTATCAGGCTGAAATATTTCTGCTCTAATAAGGGCAAGTTCAATTTTTGTTTCCAATTTATTGATTGTCGCTCCACCAGCCTCAACAACTCCAATAATCGGTAATTTGACATACCCAGCATTATCAACAATGTAGCGACCATTGAAACCTTCACCATCTTCTATTATCACTTCAACTAAATCGCCAGGACTCAAAAGTAAGCCTTGTGCCAGAATTGGATCGTTCTTGGCGGAAGCTTTCATGTTGGTTGTGTTTAAATTTATTGGCTTATCCGTTCTATAATTTAATGCAGCCCCCATGTTTTGAAACTGGCTGCAACTTAAGCCATCGGCATAGACACTATTGGGGGCTTCCTCATGAATAAAGTCATCGCCATTGTCAGTAGGGTTACCATAAAAGCGAAGTGCAGATTTATCTATATTTTCAGAAGAATGCCGAGCACAACCTTGTGTAACTATTGCTGCTATTAAGGCAACAAGTACTGGTATCATTTTGTAATTATTAAATCCGTGATACAGCATATTATTCTCCATGACGATGTTCGCTATATAAATAGTAAAAGCACTTAACGTACCAATTCTACTTTTGTAGTTTACTTATTGTATTTAAAGGGAATATTGTTTTTATCTTCAGATGATATATGAAGAGGTTTTGCAATGTGCAATGCTTTTTTTAGTTTTGCAAAATGATATTTGCGAGGAAATAGCCAAAAAGAGCTGAGAATACAAACTAAAAAGTGAATTGATAATGAGTTTTATCAATTCACTTTACCCGTTAATACCTAATAACCAATAGCTTAATTATTTAGATATAGCTGTTAATATTAATAAGCACCTTTGGCACTTAACACGGCAGGAATAGTGAGAACTATTATTTTACAATCCATTAAAAAACTTTGCTGTTTAATATACGTTTTGTCTAACTGTAGTTGTTCTTCAAAATTAGTATCTGCCCGGCCTGATACTTGCCATAAACCCGTTAGACCAGGTTTGGTAAACAATCTTGCTTGAACGTTATTATCATATTCATAAGTTTCGATAGATAATGCAGGTCTAGGCCCTACCAAACACATATCTCCTCTGACAATATTAAATAACTGTGGGATCTCATCTATCGAATACTTTCTGATAAACTGGCCAATCTTAGTAATCCTTGGATCATTAATATACTTTTTACAAACTCCTTCACGAGAGCTTTGTGTTGGATCTGGTTCATGATAATTAGGATCTGTTTTTAAATACATAGAGCGGAACTTATACATTTTAAAATGTCGACCATTTTCGCCCACTCTTGTTTGAGAAAATAAAGCACTACCTGAGCTTTCTGCTTTTATCAGTATGAGCACTAGTAACAGTAATGGGCTGATTAAAAGCAAAACAATGAATGCTAAAGATTGTTGTAAGATAACTGGGATGCCTTTATGTTTATAGTTTTTATCAATGGCTTTGTCAGTACCAGTAAATAAAGCGTTATTTTTAACATGCTGTAAAGTTTGAATAGTCATTATTTTTCTCCAGTATTTACTAAACCAAGAATGAAAGTTCTATATAAGAAAATCGGATTACCAACAACATAGCGATTAAATTTATTACGAGGCTCTTGTATTAAACGCCAAACCCATTCCATACCTACTTCTCTTAACCACATAGGTGAACGAGAAATATTGCCTGAATAAAAATCAAATAATCCACCTACAGCCAATGCTGTTTTGCATTGTAATTTGTCTCTGTGTTCGAGTAACCATTGCTCCTGAACGGGTGAACCCATAGCCACTAATAATATGTCGCAACCACTGTTGTTTATTGATTCGATAATTTGCTCAGCATTATTATCTTTGTTATAGCCATGCTTGGTGCCTGCGATGTTAAGACCTGGGTATTGCTTGCACAATGTATTTGCTGCTTGCTGAGCAATACCGGGTTGAGCCCCAAAAAAGTATAAAGATTGTTTACTTTCAACACAGCTTTTACAAAGGTGAGGCAACATGTCAGTGCCATTGTTATTGCCATTTAGCAGGAAACCAGCCTTTTTCGCAGCTAATCTCATACCTGAGCCATCAGCAAATAAAGCATTTGCATTTGATAGTTGATTAAAAAAACTAGGATCGCTTATTGATAGATTGATTGAATGTACGTTGACGAAAAAACCTATGTTAGTTTTATCCGTTTGTGTCTGTGTTATCCAATCAACAGCCTCTGTCATAGAGGTATTTTTAACGCGCAAGCCAAATAGAGATAAATATTTAGCTTTTTTCAATTTTGTTATTGCTCGACCATAAAGAACAACAGAAACAAAGCTTTTAATAATAAGCACTAAATAATCGGCTATATTGCCATTAAGCTGCTGTTCAAGTAGCTGCTCTTTACTCATTATTGTTAAACCTGTTTTACGGTGTAAATCATACAAACTAAAAAGGCCGGCTTTACACTTAATTTGGTTCATAACACAAAACTGTATCTCAGGAGAAAGTCTGTGAGTTAGAGGAATGCCACAAAAAGAAATTTTTCCTGAGTAAATATCAAATAGAACGGCGCTTTTGACCCAAATACCACAACTAAAGGCATGCAATATAACTGGTCGGCTTAATGCATCAGTCTTATGTTGCATCGAGAATATGCTTCTTTTAGTACATAGAGCCAATGTTATATTGATTAGAAAACAAGGAAGTAGCATTAAAATAAGTAACAGAGCGATAGGGCGATCAATAAAGGTTCCACTGTATTGTTGATTAATGGAATCATAATGCTTAAGAGATTGAGTCATCGTTTGAAGTGAGAATTTAGTATTTTTCATTTCAGTTAACCTAATCATTGGAAGTTAACTGATACGTTGCTTAGGTTGTGCCAACCTGTATTGTTTTTTTTTATCCTGTTGTAAATAAAGAGTTTTTATTGTTTTTTGTTTTTGTTATTGAAAATATTGATGATAATACATTGCAAAATAAGAATTGGATTATCATTTTGCAATATGAATACCCGTTCTACTTGAATATGTTCATTTCAGGAAACCTGAGCGAATCATAATCAAGTGGAGCGGGTATATAATTTTTAGTGACAGGCAAGTTTGCTATAGATAGATAAAATTTCATTGGTTTCTCTTGAGAGCACATCGTTACTCAGCTTTCTACTAGAAACACCTTTACTTCTATTACCGAAAGCTAACAATCGCGCAGAGAGAAAAAAAACAACTTTATGAAAGAAGTTATTAAGAAAACCCGTTCTCATAGGACCACAATTGCGATGACGAATATAATCGGTTAATTGGTAATCGAAGGTATTGTTCCACTTTTGTTCAAGCTCTACGATAAAGGGCACGCCTTTACTTAATTCAATAACATGGCCATTTTCTCCCCAACCGACATCATTCTCTCTTCGTACACTCTTAAATCTGGCATCGATAATCTGGGTAAGCCATTCTATGGTTTTTATGTTATTCCTCGCTAAAAGTACGCCTGAATTGAATCTATTAGAATAGCCTTTTGCCATATAAACATATTTATCCGATTGAAATACATCGGTTAATTCAGGACAGTTCTGACTAACCATAGTATCGGCATCTAAAAACAATACATTCTCATAGCCAGACAATAAAGCCGCTCGCATTAACGTTAATTTAAGCCAGCAACATTCTACTCCCAGAGCGGAAACAAAAGGCCGAGTAACGGCTTGGTGAACATAGCCGTATTTTTGTGCATAGCGTCGATGAGAATCTAGCTCTCGTTTATACATCCATTGATAACCGTTTAAAGCAATACTGAGTATTAATGTTTTATCTTGCATATGTTTCATCCTTGCAGTTAACCAATTGTTTTTCTCTCAGGTAAAGTTAATAAGCAATATTTGCTCCATAGTTTTCATTAAAGTATTTATTCTGCATCTCTATTGGCTACACGATTGAATTTCAGTATGTTTTGCTATTATTGGACATAAATGGTTATATTTATTTATCAGTAATTTTTTAATGATAAATATCAACTACTATTTATCTATGCAATCATATAAAGCCTTATTATTTACAACTGTTATTTGTTAAAGTTGTTGATAATAAATGTTTTATTTTTAATTTATTAAGTGAAACTATTCATTTACCGTGGTTACTCAATATCTTGTTGAGTGTTTGCTGAATATCATTTAGAAGATCAATACTCGCAATTTTAAGGATTGGAAATGCAGAACTTAAATAAATCTAGAATTTTATTTGTAGACGATGAGCCAGAAATCCTGCGTGCTCTCGAACGTATTACAAAAAAACTGGATGCTGTTATTTTAACTGCTTCTAGTGGGCAAGATGCACTTGATATTATCAATGAGTGTCCTGTAGATGTCATCGTATCTGATTTTAATATGCCAAATATGGATGGTAATCAATTACTGGAACAGGTTGCGGAAATTTCACCAGAAACAGTTCGTATGGTGCTGACCGGCCATGGTGATATGGAAATGATCGTCAATTTGATAAACAATGGTCATATCTGGGGATTTCTTCAAAAACCTTGGGATAACTTCAAGCTTATCATTAAGTTAAAACAAGCCTTACACTTGCAGCAGGTTTTGGCCGAACGAACGTTAATGAGAAGAACCATTGATCAGTACCAAAAGTATCACAAAGCTAGTTTTGAAGGTTTCATTGGTGATTCAGTGGCTATGCAATTTGTGTATTCATGCATCGAACAAAGCGCACCTAGTAATGCTTCTGTTTTTATCACAGGGCCAAGTGGCGCAGGTAAAGAAGTTGCAGCACAAGCGATTCATCGGTTAAGTAAAAAGAAAAACGGCCCCTTTATTGCGCTTAATTGTGCAGCTATTCCGTCAGAGTTAATGGAGTCAGAAATTTTTGGTCATATAAAAGGTGCTTTCTCTGGCGCTGTTTCTAATCGAGATGGTGCAGCCTCTCTGGCAAATGGCGGTAGTCTTTTTCTTGATGAAATAGGCGAAATGGATATTGGCTTACAAGCAAAACTATTACGGTTTATTCAAACCGGTTGTTTTCAAAAGGTTGGCAGTGGCAAAGAAGAAAAAGTAGATATTCGTTTTATCAGTGCTACCAACAGAGATCCACAAATTGCTATTGCTGAGCATAAATTACGTGAAGATCTCTTTTATCGGTTAAACGTTATTTCAATAGATTTGCCGGCGTTAAATGAACGGGATAATGATATTATCAAATTAGCGGAACACTTTTTAAGCCACTTTAGTGACATTGAGGAGAAAGCATTTGCAGGGTTCTCTTCTGGTGCAGAGGAATTAATAAAGTCTTACTCATGGCCGGGTAATGTTCGACAGTTACAAAATATCATCCATAGCTCCACCGTTATGTCCGAAGGACCATTAATTTCGGAAAAGATTATTGCTCAACAACTTAGTAGGCAAAGTAAACAAGCAGAGCCAACATTTAATACTAACAAACAAAGCAATATTCCTGCTACTAATCAGAACAACCAACATAATAATGTTCACCAGGTGAATCATTCACCGTCATCGATTATTACCTTGGCTGAAGTTGAAAAACAAGCCATTGAACAAGCCATAGACTCGTGCCAAGACAATATTGTAAAAGCGGC
>ERZ1027231.209-NODE-209-length-26153-cov-57.074872_pt1 | contig 26153 bp, 32 predicted proteins | sample MGYA00520866_ERZ1027231 | MGnify/ENA primary metagenome ERZ1027231 (study PRJEB33311, sample SAMEA4378411) | marine metagenome | biome: Marine biome; feature: Fjord; material: Water | collected 2014-07-20T08:00:00Z/2014-07-... | depth 75 m ...
ATGACTATCTTTAAATTATGGGCTGAAAAAACTGTCAGAAAATCCTTGTTTTTGCTATACTTTTCTCATAGTTTCTAAATGATAACCATCTTAAAATAAGGAATCCTTTTTACGAGTGAATAAAACTAAACTCAGCCAAGATGAAAACTTGTCCTTTAAAATTAGCCATCAGTTATTGCCGCAAGATTATCAACGTATTGATCTGTACTTCTCACTGCCGGTTGAAATGGGTATTAACCCCAGTACCCTTAATGAAGAAGAGTTTTTCTATTCTAATATCAAAAACCGTAGTGCTTACTATGCAGACCAACTACATCTGCCTTTAGTAAGAAGTCGCTTTATCAGCCAAAAAAAAGGTGAACAAAGTGATTATCGGTTAAACCTTAATTTATATTCTTATCAAGTTAAAAAAGCACTCGATGCCGATATCAAAGAAACCCTAAAGTTAAAAACGCCTGAGGAGTTTTATCCTGCGGCAGTTGAATTGGCAGAGCAAACACTCTCGCTGACAAAAAAACTAAGGCGCTATACGCCCTCTGACAAGAAACTTAATTCCTTTTTTGAAAATGCGGATAACTATCTAAGTTGGCATATTGAACAATCGTTCTTAAAGTTATTGTCAAAGGGCCCCAAAAGTTCCGAATTCACGGTTGAAAGAGAGCTTTTGTTAAGTTTATGTCGAAGTGAAAATGATTATCGCATTGAAAATAAATATAACTCACAAGTTACCCTTGATGATGCTAACCGTATTACTAACAAAATGCGCTTACTGCAAAGACTAATAGAATATGGTGTGGTCTTTCAGCGAAAAACTCGATATTTAAATGTTAATTTAAAACGTTTTGTGCGTGGTGTTGTTACTGCTGTTATTATGGCTTTTGTTATGTTGTTAGTGCTTAATGCCCGTACTAACTTTACCGAAGTAACGGTTGCTTTAGTGGCTTTTTTGGGGCTTATTTACGGTTTACGAGAAACCTTTAAAGAAGATTTAACTAGTCTTATATGGCGTAAAATTCAAAAAGGTCGACCCAAATGGCAAAACCTGTTTACTCATAGCGTTACTAAAAAGCGCATTTTGAGCCAGATCTTGTGGCTAGAATACATAAGTACTAGAGATTTACCTAAATCTGTTAACACATTATTTCAGCAGCGTAGACAACAAAATAAGCAGGCAGCACAGTTATTGCATTTTCGCTGTGATAATAAGGTTATGGCTAAAGAGTTTTTGCCTGGCTATGATGAAATTCAGCAACATACATTTTTTAATTTAACACCTTTTGTACGGTTCTTGAAAAAAGGGGCTGGTCGCTTATACAGCTTAGACGGGCAAAAAATCTCAAGCCAAGGTGTCGAGCAGCGTTATCAAATTAATCTTATTTTACGCCACTTCTGTAAAGGTGAAGAATCCTTACAGCGCTTTAAAATCACCTTGAATCGTTCTGAAATTGTTAATATTGAATCGATAAAATAGCAATACTTTTTGATAAAAAGATAAGTGCAGTCTGCTGTTTTTTTTATAAGTAAGTATCGCTTCGTTATTGCTTGCTTTTGCTGGTTGTTTTCCCTACAATACGCCTCCTTAATTCAGCCTAAACTTTTGTTCCTTGTCTCAACTGGTGTTGGCTGTGCCAGATTATGAGACTACAACCGTAAGGAGCTCGTAATGCGTCATTACGAAATCGTATTTATGGTTCACCCTGATCAGAGTGAACAAGTGTCTGGTATGATCCAGCGCTACACAGACTTGATCAATGCTGCTGAAGGCAAAATCCACCGTCTAGAAGACTGGGGCCGTCGTCAATTAGCATACCCAATCAACAAACTACATAAAGCACACTATGTTCTTATGAACATTGAAGCGCCACAGTCAGTTATTGATGAACTTGAAACAGCTTTCCGTTATAACGATGTTGTTATTCGTAACATGATTATGCGTACTAAAGACGCGGTAACTGAAGCATCGCCAATGGCTGCTGCTAAAGAAGAGCGTCGTGACGATCGCCGCGAAGTTAAGAAAGATGTTGCTGCTGCGCCAGTTGAAGCTAAAGAAGTCTCTACTGAAGAGAAATCTGAAGAAGCTGCTAGCGAAGAATAAGTAATCTGTGATTTTCTCGCAAGAGAATTGCCTAGTGTTGATAGGTGAGGTGGTAAGAACCCCAAAGCAATCAACCAGCCCTGCAGGTATTAGTCATAGTCAGTTTTCAATAGACCACAAGTCTATACAAAATGAAGCTGGTATGAATCGACAAGCATTTGTCCGAATACAAGTAGTTGCTACAGGTGAGTTATCACACTTAACTCGTGAATTAATTGCAGGGAATGTAGTAAAAGTGACAGGTTTTATAAATCGTCACGAATCTAGAAACGGTAATCCGCTTTTAGCATTACATGCTCAGCAAATTGAAATGATTAATTAGGCTTTATTTACTAACAAAATTGTTAATAAAATAAAACCATATTGGAGAACTCCATGTCTCGTTTTTTTAGACGTCGTAAGTTTTGCCGCTTCACAGCGGAAGGCGCAACATCTATCGATTATAAAGATACTGCAACTTTAAAAAATTATATCACTGAAAGTGGTAAAATTGTTCCTAGCCGTATCACTGGTACTGCTGCTAAATATCAACGTCAATTAACTCGTGCTATCAAACGCGCTCGTTACTTGTCATTGTTACCATACACCGACTTACATAAGTAAGCTAATAGGGGTTTAAAATGGAAGTAATTCTTCTAGATAAAATCGCCAAATTAGGCGGCCTTGGTGACAAGGTATCTGTTAAATCAGGTTATGCACGTAACTACTTATTACCACAAGGTAAAGCAGTATTTGCATCAGAAGCTAACGTTGAGCACTTTGAAGCACGTCGTGCTGAAATCGAAGCTAAATTAGCTGAAGTATTATCAGTAGCTGAAGCTCGTGCAGCTAAAGTTGTTGAGCTAGCTGAAGTTACTATCGCATCAAAATCTGGTGACGAAGGTAAATTATTCGGTTCTATTGGTACTCGTGATATCGCTGATGCGATCACTGAAGCTGGCGTTGAAATAACGAAAGCTGAAGTACGTTTACCATTAGGTGCTATCCGCGAAACAGGTGAATTCGAAATCGCAATTCACTTACACCACGATGTTGATACTAGTATCAAAGTTGTAGTTATCGCTGAAGCATAATTTGTAGGCGTGACTTTAGTCGCGCGAGGCGAGCATTAGCTTTGCTTCAACTACAAAAATAAAAGCACCGCACTCTCTTTGAGGTTGCGGTGTTTTTTTATGTGTTTTGGCGCGAATAAATTTTCAAAAATGCGCGAATAAATTCCCGCCTACAGTAGGCTGGATTTCAATCGCGCTTTGTAATAGTGTGCTATTAGGAATGAGAGCAACGCAGCTATTATTAATTATAACCAGTAATTTACCAGGCAGAGCCTGCTTGGATGTAAAAAACGGTATCCTCTGGGCCTTTTGCTATATCTATACCCATATTAAAATCATACCGTCTAGCAATTAGGTAGCGAAATCCTGCACCTTTACTAACACGACTATCACTATCAGAAAAATCAGAAAAACTATCACTAGCTTTACCTATACCGGCAAACGCACTCAGCTCCCAACGTAAATTAATTCGATAGGCTATTTCAAGCTCAGATAAGGCAACTGATTGCCCTTGGTATCTCGCGGCCGGAATACCACGCATTGAAATATAGGGTGTCGCATAAGGAGGTAAAACTTGTTCTGAGTCGACATAATTAGCTTCAACTCTAAACGCTGTTCGCCAATGATCTGTGATCTTGAAGTAATTAAGGGCTGTTAGCTCAGTTAAGGTGTAGTCAACATCTGAGCCTATAACATCATCGAACCAAAGGTAATTCAGCTCGTATTTTAGTCCGTCAGTGGGGGAATAGAAATTATCTCTTGAGTCGTATTCTATTGTCAGACCTGCACCAGAAGTAACTATGTTAGTCGACAGAGCAGGCAGTAAATCATTAGGAATTTTATTAATAAAATCACCTGAGTTGATAATACTAACTTGGGCATCAACATAGCGATGCATGGGACCAAAATAAAAAGCGCTATCACCCAGTTTAAACTTTAGCGTTTGCATTATTGCCGTTGCTTGGGTATTGATTTCTAAGGGAATTGGCAGGGTTACATCACCAAAGCCATAGAAGTTTATATTTATATCGCCATAACCGCCGCCCCCCATATAACGAATGTTACCTTTATTGAAAAAACCAAGGTGACCACCACCGATAAAAAAAGAGTCGTTACCAGTATACGCACCAAAGGCAGCAGAAATGCTTGGCGGCATCAAGCTGTGTGATGCTTTATCATTGCTTTCATCTTGCATTGTTTTTAACCGAGCTGCTTGCTCTTCTTCAGACTCATGAAAAAATAACCCCATCATGCCTAACCCCCCATCTACAGCAGGGTCCGTAATGATAATTGGCACAGGTAAAAAACCATAAGCGTTTTCTGAAAGGTAGCGCGATGCATCAAAATTGCCATCGAGTTTATCAGTAAAAATTCCAGAAGCTGCAAACGCACTGGATGATAATAGGGCTATGGAAATTGGCGCAATGGTTGTTTTTAGAAAGGCCATAATCAACTCTTTGAAAGTCTTAACAATAATCCCGAAATTAAACAGGACAATAAGTTTATTATTCCAGCAATACTCTACTAGAAGCTATTGATTTGCAAGTGATGAATTATAAAGTCTGCTGTAATAATTTATCTCTTAGCCATTGATGTGCAACACTATTTAGTGTGCGTTGATGCTGTAGCAGAAAGAGTTCCACCATATTACTTTCTGTTTGCTCAAATTGATAAATACTACCAGTTCCTCTTTATAAGTAGAAGAGTGTATGAAAAAACTGGGTGCTATCAGTAAGGTGTCTGATGATTTTAATAATTCAACTAAGATACTCAATTGACTGGCTTTTAACTGTACATCACGCTTAAAGCCTTGTTTAAGTAAAATGTTATCAATGGGGTTAGTAAAAATAGCGCCAGAGTCTTCATTTACATTTAATTCTAGAAATCGATAAGTTCGACATTCCGCTAATTCAACTTTACCTTGCGCTGCAAGTGGGTGAGTTTTTCTCGCGAAAATCGATAATGATAACTTTCCTAAAGAAGTCGCTATCAAAGTGCTATCGGCTGGCTTTTCAACATGAATGGCGAAATCTAAAAAGCCTGATTCAAGTGACTTTTTTGAGCTCATCTTTGCCGAGTATTCAGATAATTGCACTGCGGGTGCTTCATTGTTTATAGCCTGTACTAAGGGTAAAAAAATTGCATGGCTGGTCAATGAGGGAAGCGAGATGGAGAAATGTTTATCACAAGTCTGAGGTAAAAAATCATCATCTTGCAGTATGGATTCAAGTTTTTGTAGTACATCTGGCAATAAAGCTCCAAGGTTATGTGCTTTTTCTGTAGGTACTATGCCTGATGCCGTGCGATGAAAAAGAGGATCATCGAAGAGTTCTCTTAAGCGCTGTAAAGTTCTACTCATGGCTGATTGTGATAAATAAAGACGTTCAGCAGCTCTACTGACATTTTTTCTTTCAATAAGACACTTAGTGAAAGCAATAAATTAAGATCGACTCTTGCTAACTTCTGCTCTAATAAGACCATATTTTGCCTGCTAGTTACTCAGCAATAAATGGAGTATACATAACTATATAAATCATGCCTGCTTACCTTGTTAGACTGACGTTAGCGCTTTTTGCCGCTAACGTCAGTCTATAGCCTAAACATTGATATAAAGCTTAACCATCAACTTTGTTACTTTATAGGAACCATAATATGAGCATAAGGAGTATCTCCCCACATAACATAAGGCCCACCAGAATTAGGATCTCGGCTGATCCCTTGTAGCATTTCTTTTGGCACGATAATCATTAAATGCGGACCTGTTTCGGTATAGTCCTCAGCATTTTTATGGTCAGGGTGGTAGGGGGTGGCATTACTTACACCTGAGCCGATATCGCCTTTTAGCATGTAAGAGATGCCTATTTCGGTGGTTGTAAAATCAGCTTTTGTCGCTACTGCAGCCATCATTTTCATCCAAAGTGCGTCATTACACATAGGCGCTTTATCTCCAGGCATAGTGTCAGGCATGCAAACCCAGCCATTTTTTCCTTTTCGTAACATGTCACCATTTGAGTCAACTATGGTTGCATGTTGGCTTATTGATTGAGGTGCAGCGGCCATTGCCCTTTGTATTTTCGTATCGCTTGATTCTGCTATTACTGCAAGATGAACAGAAAACAAAGATAATAGTATAAGTATCTTGTATTTCATTTCATTATCCTCCGTTTTAGTTATCAATCTTATAACTCGACAATCTTGTTACAAGAGTTCAAGTATAGTTGAACTGCAGAGATAGGCAGTTAATAACGCTATAGGTGATGCAGCCGTTGAGTGATAAATCATGCATTTGAAGCATAATTCAAGTGTTTTATGAGACTCAGGTGGTTTTGGTAGAAATTTGCAGGGTTTGTTGTCAAAGGAGCCGTTATACCCATACTTAGCAGCATAACGAATTTAGCTATTGCTCAGCTGTACAGTTAATAGCTCAAAGTCGGTAATCGCGGGAAAGTCGGTAATAACATTCGTTGGCTTTTTACTATCGGGGTTAGCAACAGCGAGTAAATGCTTAATACCGTATTGTTGTGCAGATTGCAGGATCTCTATACTGTCATCAATAAAGAGTGTTGAGTCACAATCAAAGCCATGCTTCTCTTGTAGACGTTGCCATAACAACTGAGACTCTTTAGTAACACCAAAGTCATGGGTTGAATAAAGCACATCAAAATACTGATCTAATTGAGTACGCTCAATCTTCAACGATAACGACTCAGGGTGTGCATTGGTCACCAGGACGACATTTTTTCCGCTGGCTCTAAGTGCTAATAGAAAACCTCTCGCGTCAGCGCGTAACTGAATCAAATGTTGTATTTCTCGCTTGAGCTCGGTAATTGGCATTTGTGTTTGTTCAGCCCAATAGTCTAGGCAATACCATCTAATCGTGCCAACAACAGATAAATAATCAGCTTTGAGCTTTTCTTTTGCTTCATCGAGTGAAATTGACATTTTTTCACTGTATCGTGCAGGCAGATGTTCTAGCCAAAAGTGATTATCAAAGTGTAAATCTAAAATGGTACCGTCCATATCGATTAAAACAGTAGATATTTCTGACCAATTAATACTCGCCATTTTAGCCATTCCTCAAAAAAACATTCAGTGTAATAAATATTACCATTTTGCTATTCCAAAAGTATTGTTTATCGTGTCATTATAGTGATATCTAAGGGAAAGCAATTAACCAATGTGGCTATAATTATGGCAGATGAAAACCAATTACCTATCATTACTCATCGCCAACAAGTGGCTAAAAGTGCACTATTTGGCATTGAACAAATCGATCTTACGTTTAGCAACGGTGAACAAAGGCAATATGAGCGAATGATGGGCTCTGGTCGTGGTGCTGTAATGATAGTACCAATGATTGATGAAAATACTTTATTATTGGTGCGTGAATATTGTGCGGGCACGCACAGCTACTTATTAGGTTTCCCCAAAGGACTTATTGATGAAGGTGAGCTTGCACAACAAGCGGCCAACCGAGAGCTTCAAGAAGAGATTGGTTATGGTAGCGAGCAAATGCATCAGATAGCAGAAATGATGATGGCCCCCGCTTTTTTTGATGCCAAAATGACAATATTTCTAGCTAAAAACCTTTACAGTGCTGAACTTGAAGGCGATGAACCTGAGCCATTACAAGTGGTATCTTGGCCAATTAAAGACTATAAAGAACTATTACAGCAAACAGATTTTACTGAAGCACGCAGTATCGCTGCATTAATGTTAGTACGTGATCTTCTTGACGTTTAATGAATTGAAAGTGACATAGTACTAAAGCACGAAGAATGAGGTATAACGATGAGCCAAGATAGATTACTAAACATTGCTTTAGAAAGCGCAAAGAAAGCTGGCGTAGAAGTAATGAAATATTATCGTCAGGGAAACTATACTGCAGAAACTAAAGCTGATGAAAGCCCGGTAACCAGTGCAGATTTAGCAGCAAATGATATCTTAATGGATCAACTTCAAACACTCACCCCTGATATTCCTATTATTTCTGAAGAAGTAGGTACTGTGCACTTAAATGAGCGAAAGGATTGGTCTCGTTACTGGTTACTTGATCCTATTGATGGCACGGGTGAGTTTATCATTGGAAGTGGTGACTTTGCTGTAAATATTGCATTAGTTGAAAATGGTTGGCCAACACTGGGCGTTATTCACGCACCGGACCACTGCCTAACCTATTATGGTCAAAAAAATCTAGGTGCTTTTAAAGATAATTGCCAAGCCAGCCATGCAATTCGGGTAGCGGAATATCAAGAAAATCGTCGTATTAAAGTCGCCATTAGCCGTCGTCAGCAGCTTGAACTTATGGGGCAATATCTAAACAGTGATTATGATTACGACTACGTTGCTTTAGGCAGTTGTTCATTAAAAAACTGCCTGATCGCTGAGGGTGGAGCTGACTGTTATTTACGTGTGGGGGTTACTGGCGAATGGGATACAGGGGCTAGTCAGTGTATTTTAGAGCAAGCCGGCGGCGATATTATTGACAGTGAGTTTAATCCTTTAACTTATAATAAACGAGAAAGTTTACTGAACCCAGATTTTGTCAGTTTAGGTGCGAGAGACTTTCCATGGCAAAAAATAATTAAACCACATAGAAAAACTTATGAATAACAAATGGTTAAGTTAAATTGTAAAGTGAAATCATTCCAACTAATATCACCTTTTTATTGCTGCTATTATGAAGAGGTTCGTTTTGCGTACGTTTTGTGCTAAATTAGCGCTATTCACCGAAGTGAGTCAGCAGGCCGCTTCCCGTACTATCATGATCAGGTAATTTTGTTTTAACTATGTTATCAAGCGTATTAAAAAAACATATATCTCACCATCAAGCAGGACGTCGTCCTTGCTTCTTTAAAAGTATCGATCAAATCTAGATTTTTGGTAGATGGCTTATGCTGTCAACCAAAATATCATTTTGTTATTTTCCCGACCATTTTGCTATCTGCTATTATTTCAGCTATTAATTTTATCTGTAACATTACTTTTGTCTGTAAAGTTAATTGCCTGAGTTATAACCACTAATATTTACTTAATACCCTTAAATTCATATTTAAAATTAATACACTCAATAATTAAGAGGAAAAACCATGGCAGCGCAAGTAACCGCACTTTTTAATGAGATCTGGGAGCAATATCTCAGTGTGACTCCGTCAGCAAAAAAAATTCACCAATTACTTGGTAATGGTAATGATGTCATTAACGACCATGTTGCATATCGTACCTTTAATCACCCTAAAATTAATTTGGCGCAATTAGCTAAAGGTCTGTTGGCTTTGGGTTACACCGAATGTGGTCAATACGATTTTTCAGCAAAAAAACTTGATGCGAAACATTTTGAACATGCAGACAGCACTATGCCTAAAGTGTTTATCAGTGAATTACGGGTTGAAGAGTTTTCAAGTGAAGTTCAAGAAATTATCGCGGGTTTAATTGCACAATTACCAGAAGATGTTAGCGATCGAGCTGATTTTCTTTACTCAGGACGTCTGTGGGAAATCAGTTCAAAAGACTATGATACATTATTAAATGTTAGCGAGTATGCCGCATGGTTAGCTGCATGGGGTTACCGTGCGAATCACTTTACCGTGAGCATTAATCACTTAGCTAACTATGAAGATATAGAAGTAGTCAATGCTACGCTTAAAGATGCTGGTTATGCACTTAATACTAATGGCGGTGAAATAAAGGGCGATGAAGCAGTGAAGTTAGAGCAGTCATCGACGCTTGCAGATAAAGCACCTGTAGATTTTTCTGATAGAACAATGGAAATTCCAAGTTGTTTCTATGAATTTGCTAAACGTTACCCTCTCGCTAATGGTGAGCTTTACACAGGTTTTGTTGCCGCATCAGCAGATAAGATTTTTGATAGTACCAATGCTAAGTAGCTTAGCCTTTCACTCAGCTTTTTTAGCAGTGTGATAAAGGTAGTAAATTATTAAGCCAGTGCTAAGTCACTGGCTTTTTTAATGGGAGTTTGTGTCTTTGCAGGCTTTGTAGATACCTTGTATTCGAATAGTGTATCACTCTTATTTAATGATAAGCATCAATTACATTTCTTCTTCCATTCCTGCCTTAAATTGCTCACTGGGTAGTATATTTATGCTTTCATGAAGCTCAGAATAAACTAACACAGCACTACCTTGTTCAAGCTGTTTTTTCACTTGCGAAATTTTAGCTTCTTTACTGACATCTTCAGCGCCATATTCAGTCCCTTCACGTAAGATAAAACCTTCGATAATAGCGATTAAGGTTTCATGGGGTAGTTGATCTAAGGGGATAATCATAAAGGGTACTTTAAGCTCTAATTATTGAATAGCTATTGTAGCGCTGATTTACTATATGCCAAACGAATAATTTCATTGTGTGACAAAGTGGCTGAGTTGCAATCGCTCAAGTACTCAAAAACATACATATCGATTGGTAACGGGGATATCTTGCGGATGGTGTGATGTAATACGTTAGTTAACGACGTGCGAAAGTATAATCACTTTTTAACAAAGTCATTGGTTTTCTTGAAAGGCTTGTCGACAACATAATGACATTTGAACAGGCTAACTCAAAACATTACTACTTGGTCGTAGCATCATTGAGACTTATTTAGCCTGTCTAAGGAGAGAGAATTTAGTCTATGTTCAATCTTAATGGTTTTTACTGTCGTCTTGAATGTGCTTAAGAAAGTAATATACATAAAATGCACAAATACCAAGCATAATGGCTATACCGCCAAAAGAGAACATCACTACTGGATCATTGGCTAACATTGATAATAAATTCATATTGAGCTCCATAATTTTCTAAGTCATTGTTGATATACCTAGTGTAATTAAGTCGCTCAATGATTAAGCTGATTTAGATCAATAGAAACGCTGCTTTTCGGCCATTTTTGCTTTGATTTCCTGCCGTTCTCTTATTTTTTGGTAGATATCATTCGCTTTTTCGATACTGTTTTCAATTTTAAGCTTTGATAAGTCTCTTTCATCCATTAAGCGACTTTTTTCAGCGTTAGGGTAGCCGTTCCACGACGCTATGGTATTCCATACGTAGGATAATTCGGTACTTTTCTCTACACCTTTACCTTGGCTATACAGTAAGGCGAGATTGTATTGGGCAAGTGCGTAGTTTTGATCTGCTGCACTTTTGTACCATCGCGATGCCTTAAAGTCATCTTGCGCAACGCCTGTGCCGTTAGCGTACATAACACCTAAATTAAATTGTGCGCTGGATAAACCTTTTTGCGCTGCTTTTTTAGTCAATTCAAAAGATTTTTTTAGATCTTGTTTGACCAATTTACCTTCAGAGTAAATTAAGGCTAATTCAAATTGTGCATCTGGATAATTTTGTGCGGCAGATAGTTGAAATAATTCTAATGCCTTCATGCTATCTTTAGGTACTGAGTAACCGTTAAGGTAAACCAAGGCCATTTGATATTGGGCTGGCGCATAACCTTCACTAACCAGCGGACGAAACTGTTCGATAGCGGCTTTGAATTCTCCCCGGTTTAACTCATAAATTCCCTGTTCTAGGTCATTTCCTTGGCTCAATACTGAGAAGCTGCTTAGCAGTGTCAAGGTAAGCAGTAATATTTTAGTACGCATAATATGTCCTCTTCTAGCGGTAACTATCGACTAGTTGTTATATCCATCAGACTAATAAATTAATCCTGTTGCTATAAGTGTAGATGAAAAAATCAACCGTTGACTGACATCATCTCTTCAATCTGCTCCGCTAGTTCAAGCCAAAGCATTTCGTTTTCTTCTATATCGTTTTTCAAGTTAGCTTGTTTTTTAAGTAAATCGGTTAGCTCAGCTTTTCGCTCCGCTTGATAAATATCACTATCACTTAATAATGCTTCAACTTTGGTTAACTCATCTTGCCACTGGTGCACCTTTTTTTCTAATTTATCTGCTTCTTTACGTAAAGGTGCTGATTTTTTTCTTAGTTCGGCTTGCTGCTGGCGCAATTGTTTTTTATCTAAGCCTTTATCACTGCTTTGTTGCTCGGTTTTAATTGATTTTATCGCTTGTTTTTTATCATCATTTAACCATTGCTGGTAATCATCAATATCACCGCTAAAATCACTGACTTGACCGTTGGCTACAAGGTAGAACTCATCGACACATGATTCTAATAAAAATCTATCATGGGCAATCAAAATAATGGCGCCGCCAAAGTCTTGTAGTGCCATTACTAACGCTTGACGCATTTCTAAATCTAAGTGGTTTGTTGGTTCATCAAGAAGCAATAACTGTGGTTTTTCTAATACAATTAAGGCAAGAACTAATCGCGCCTTTTCACCACCAGACATGGTTGAAACTTGAGATAATGCTTGATCACCACTGAAGCCGAATTTCCCTAAAAAGGTGCGAGCTTGTGGTTCACCTAATGCAGGTTTAGCACGTAAAATATGGTCAACAGGACTAGATGGTGCATGTAATTGTTCTAATTGATGCTGAGAAAAATAACCTACTTTTAAGTCTTGTGCGCAGTAACGTTCACCACCAATTAAGGCAAGCTCACCAGCAAGAGATTTAATTAACGTAGATTTACCTGCGCCATTTCTCCCTAATAAGCCAATACGACTTCCTGGTATTAAGGTTAACCCGACACCTGCTAAAATAATCGCTTGCTCACCATGGTCAGATTTTGGGTAACCACACTGACTTTCATCAAGAGATAATAGGGGGTAGGGCAGGCTTTCGGGTTCTTCAAAGTTAAAAGTAAACTGACTATCGACATGCGCAGGGGCTAAATCTGGCAGCTTTTCTAAGCGCTTCAATCGGCTTTGAGCCTGCTTTGCTTTACTGGCTTTTGCGCGAAAACGATCAACAAAAGCTGTTAAGTGCGCTGCTTCTTTTTGCTGCTTTTGATATTGTGCGTCTTGTTGCGCTAAATGCTCACGGCGTTGACGTTCAAAAGCTGTGTAGTTACCGCTGTATAATTTGGCGCGTTGGTGTTCAATATGCAATATTTGGCCAATGACAGTATCAAGAAAGTCACGGTCATGTGAAATAAGTACTAAGGTGCCAGTAAAGCGTTTTAACCAGCGTTGTAACCAAATAACGGCATCTAAGTCTAAATGGTTGGTCGGTTCATCGAGTAATAACAAATCAGCTCGAGAGATTAGTGCTTGAGCCAAGTTTAAACGCATGCGCCAACCACCTGAAAAATCTTTAACAGGGTTTTCAAGTTGCGACTGTAAAAAACCTAAACCATGTAATAGCTCACCTGCGCGGGCAGGTAAACTGTAACCATTAATCGTATCTATTTTATTGATAATAATAGCTTCAAGGTTGCCGTTATCAGTAACACGAGCCTGTTCAAGTTCTTGCTCTAGCTGACGAAACTCTTTATCGCCATCCATTACGTAGTCAAGAGCACTTTGCTCTAACGAGGGGGTTTCTTGTTTTACCGTGGCAATGTCCCAAGCTGCAGGTAAAGATAAATCACCGGAGTCAGGAGATAAGTCACCTAAAAGAGCGGCGAAAAGAGAGGATTTTCCACAACCATTACTGCCGACTAAGCCAACTTTGTGGTTAGGGTGAATTGTAAAGCTAGATGATTTTATTAGGTTTTTAGCCCCTCTATCTAAACTTAGGTCTGTGGCTATAATCAATGGTATTTCCTCGATAAAATGGCATAGTGCGGTATTAATACCAATTGGGTTAATTTATTATTCAAATTAGAACTACAGTTAGCGAGCTTAGAACAAGCAAATTTATTTAAATATAGTTATTCTATATTTCATTAACTATGCGATGTTATAAGTTTGCTAATGAGTTCCCGAAGGGCGAGTACCTAATAAAAGGTAAAGGCTTACATGCGGCGTTATTGATTTTAACAAGGACGCTGCATGGATGCAGCTTATTAGAGAATGCAGGAGCATATTCTCCTGAATAACCATTCTCTTCAATCAATGCCTTGCCTCTAAACCTTTTAACTCTCGCTAATTGAGTAATTATTAATCCATTTGGTATTATAATACCCACTAAAAAAATGCTGATGCATTGTCGCTTTTCCTATGACCACAATTCAAGGTAAAATAGCGATAATTCTGGATTTAATGTCAAGCCTGTTACACTTTCATGCTGAATAATCAATCATCGAAAAGCAACAGAGCCTAATAATAAGTAGTAAATAATTATGAGCAAAGCCCTGAAAAAGAGATTTATCGCTGGTGCAGTCTGTCCTAAATGTAAAGCAATGGACACTATGGCACTAACCAAAGAAAACGGCGTTGAAAAAGTGACCTGTGTGAGCTGTGGTGAGCAAATGGTGCAAACAGAAGCACAAGTAGACAAGGTTGTGCGTGAACACGAGCAGGTGATTGGTGTATTTAAACCTTAATACTTGGTACTTTCTTGCGTTATAAATGCAACAAAATCGTCAATATTAAGGTTTACAATTAAAGCATGTCGCTTCAAATTACATTGTTAGCTGTCTATGTTTAATCACATTGGTATTGGTTAGTAATGCGGTGGTGGCGGCTCAATTTCGTCCTTATCACTGGACAAACTACCCGCATCTTTTAATCGATTCGCGACTAATTGAATTTGATGTTTCAGATCTGAAATTTCATGCTGATGGGCAGCTAGCTCTCCACTTAATTGATCAATAACATCATCTTGAAAGACATTACGTGATTCTAACGCATCAACACGTTCTTCCAGTTGCTGAATGTAGTTGGCGTTTGTGCTGTGTGCACTTAAAGTTATTTCGTGATTGGCCATGATTCAACATATCCTGATGAGCTTATCGTTAAGAGATCGTTATTATCGCCAAATGCGACACTATACACAACCGCTCCAGTTGGTCTTTTTGCTTCTTTAGGGGTAACAAACCAATGGCTAAGGCGTTTACCGGTCGCAATATCCCAAACACTGACTTTTCTGGTGGCTGCACCAGTGACCAGTGTTTTACCGTCTGGAGAAAAACGTACTGAGCTAAATACTTCATGGCGTTTTGTGCCTTGCAAACTACTAATACGTTTACCTGTTTTTAAATCCCATATATAAGCACCTTTCATACTGTCAGCAGAAAAGGCATATCGAGCTTTAGCGTCTAATGCGACTTTAGATACGCGTGAGCTATGGTTAAATTGATAAACCACTTGGCCTGATTTGGTATCCCAAACATAGGCGGTAAAATCATTACCACCCGACATAGCAACACGACCATTGGGCAGCATATCTACCGAGTTTATTTTCTCTTTATGACCTAAAAACTCTAACCGTCTTCCTGTATCAACAGCAACATGCACTGCCGTACCGTTACTTTTGCCAATAAGTAGGTAATCACCACCATTACTCACCGCTATATCTCTAATATTAGATTCTCTTACCTGCCAATAACCTTCAGACTTACCTGATTGTAAGTTCCACAGGGCAAAGTTTTTTCTATTTGCCGTCAGTACATGACTAGCGCTATCACTAATATCAATGGAGAGTACCAAGTTATCGCTGGTGTTCTGCTCTTGTGCCCAGTTATAAAGACGCTGGTTCTTGTCTAAATCCCAAACACTCAAACCATGATGAATAGAAGAGATGACTGAAAATTTGGCATCACTTGAAATTTGACCAGCATAGGCACCCTCAACAGACTGTTGCCAGCGCTGCAGTGGTTCTTGCGTTACAGGCTTACAAGCCATGAGTGTCGTCAATAAAACGAGCGGAAAAATCCAATTACAATTTAACAATATATTAATACTTTTTTATTTGCGCATTTATCGTTAGTATAAGTTCTTTTTTGAAATTGTTTAGTGTTATCTGTAGTTAAATGTAAAGTTTCCCTTAAAGTTAAACTTTACAAGGTAACATTATAATTTTTAGGTTTTTAATTGGGGGAACTCTCCAATTGTATTGTATAAATGGAGATATAAATGAAATTGTTTAAGCCTACTTTAGTAGCTCTTGCGTTATTTGCCGTTGTCGGTTGTAACGAGAAAGCGGTTGAAGAAGTAAAAGCACCGGTATTAGATACTGAAGTGCAAAAGCAAGCCTACGGTTTAGGTGCCTCAATTGGTATGTACATGCAACGTAACTTAGAAGAGCATGACAAACTAGGCTTAACCCTAGATAAAGAACTTATTGTACGCGGTTTTGTCGATAGCATTGACGGTAAATCTGTTATTGAAAAAGAAGAGATTCAAGCCTTATTGATGAATCTTGATACTAGCATGAAAGAAAAACAGCAAGCAGCTGCGATTGCCGCTTCTGAAGCTAGTTTAGCTGACGGTGCTAAGTTTCTTGCAGACAATGCTAAAAAAGAAGGCGTACAAGTAACTGAATCAGGTATTCAATACGTAGTATTAACCGCTGGTGAAGGCGATAAGCCGGTAGCAACGGATACAGTTAAAGTACATTACAAAGGAACTTTCTTAAACGGTGAAACGTTTGATAGTTCATACGACCGTGGTGAACCAGCAGTCTTCCCACTTAATCGTGTGATCAAAGGTTGGACTGAGGGCGTACAATTAATGCCTTTAGGCGCTAAGTACAAATTCACTATTCCTTCAGATTTAGCGTACGGTCCAAACGGTAACCCACCACGTATTCCGGGTAACTCAGTACTAGAATTTGAAATTGAATTATTAGAAATTCAAAAAGCAGAAGAAGCTCCAAAAGCTGATGAACACGCTGTTCACTAGTTAGTTATATTAGATAAGCCTTTTAGCTTACCTATTACGATTGCTAGATAACAATATAAAGCCACCAGTAATTATTTACTGGTGGCTTTTTTGTTCCATAGAATTTGAATGATCATATTTAACATTAACCTTTATTGCTTTAATAAATATCAATTCAATTAGCTATGAGTATTGACCAATGCGAGTAAATGTTCGAGAACAAGGCGCTTGATTGAGCAATAGTGGGCTATTGTGATTGAAAGCAACGAAGTTATTGTCTATTTATGCCATTGAAAGTGATTGTAATTGGTATAAAATACTTAAATGAAAAAACTTCTTATTATTGGCTATGTATGGCCTGAGCCTAATTCTTCAGCGGCAGGTAGCCGTATGATGCAGTTAATCCACTTTTTCCAAGCACAAAACTATCACATTACTTTTGCTAGCCCAGCACAACAAACTGAGCACATGGTTGACTTACCCGCCATAAATATTGATGTTAAAAATATCAGCCTCAATTGCACTAGTTTTGATGACTTCATTAAAGACCTACAACCTCATACAGTGATGTTTGATCGTTTTATGATGGAAGAGCAATTTGGTTGGCGCGTTAGTGAACAATGCCCACAAGCACTCCGGTTATTAGATACCGAAGATTTATTTTGTCTTCGTAATGCTCGCCACCAAGCTTATAAACTAAAGCGTGATATTACCGATGAGGACTTACTTACCAGTGATATGGCTAAGCGTGAAGTTGCTGCAATATTTCGTTCTGATATCAGCTTAATGATTTCAAGTATCGAAGTGGAATTACTACAACGCTTGTTTAACGTTGATGCGAGCTTAATTCACTATTGTCCATTTATGTTAAGTCAAACGCAGTTAACACAAGAAAATCCGAGTTATCAACAGCGCGAAGATTTCATGGCGATTGGAAACTTTCGCCATGCGCCTAATTGGGACGCAGTATTGTGGCTAAAACAGCAAGTTTGGCCACTTATTCGTAAACAATTGCCTAATGCTAAACTCAATATTTATGGCGCGTACCCACCACCTAAAGCCACTGACTTGCATGATGAAAAATCAGGATTCTTGGTGAAAGGCTGGGTTGATGATGCTGTCCTTGCTATGCAAAGTGCAAAAGTGTGTTTAGCACCACTGCGCTTTGGCGCAGGTATCAAGGGGAAGTTAGCCGAAGCTATGTATTGCGCTACGCCATCAGTGACAACCGATATTGGTGCAGAAAGCATGCAAACTGGTTTACCTTGGGCTGGCGAAATAGCTAATGATCCACAAGCCATTGCAAATGCTGCGGTTAAACTGTATCAAGATGAACAAGCTTGGCAAGTTAGCAGCGACTTAGGGCAACAAAATGCCAGGTTAATGTATCAGCAAGATAATATCTTAAACGAATTAGCTGATTGTTTATCAAAGCTAGCAGCTAATCTTGAGCAACATAGACAGGCGAATTTTATTGGCAGCATGTTGAATCATCATCACCATAAAAGCACCCAATATATGTCACAGTGGATTGATGTGAAAACACAACTAAAAGTAGCTGAAGCTCAAAAGGAAGACAAGAAGGTAGCGTTTTAACTTCAGGTTATAAAAATCTTTGACCGAACTTTGCTAGTGCAAAGTTCGGTTAACTAAAGAAAATAATGCCACCAAGAACTAACGAATTTAACAATTGTTCAACAATGTGGCTAAGATACTAATCGACAAAAATTTGCATTTCTTCACCAATTTGTTTGCGCATTTCCATCAACTTTATTGCCGAAGCATGTTGTTTCTTATCTGCTTCTGTTTCTGGTTTCCATTGTGGTACGCTTTCAGATTGGCCATTTTGATCGACAGCGACCATGATAACAATACAGTGAGTAGTTAAACGGCGGTTCAAGGATTTAGGGTCACAAGCGTTTACTTCTAGTGCGATATGTATTGATGAATTACCTGTGTAAATTACTTTGGCTTCTACTTCAACTAAACTACCGACGTGAATAGGAGCAACAAAACGAATTCCCCCCGCATAGGCGGTAACGCAGTAACGACCACTCCAACCCGCAGCACAAGCATAAGCGGCTAAATCTATCCACTTCATCACAGCGCCACCATGTACTTTACCACCAAAATTTACATCTTGTGGTTCGGCTAAAAATCTTAAAGTTACGTCGCGTTGTGGTGCATTCATGAATGTGCTCTTTATCGTTAATGTGTTTAATTATGGGCTTCTTAAGAAGATTGTTCAAAATATATTGTTAGCTGTTAATTAGCAAATAATATCTGTCAGTAAATTTGATAAGGTGAGTATATAGGTGACTTCACAGTTTATAATGAACTGATAAACATCATATTTAATATCAGCCATTCTTTGTACATCAGTGTAGACTATTGCATTTTTATTTGTTGTTGAATGATAGAGTTTTACGATCGATTAATTACCTTACATTGATAACGCGATTACCACACCTTGCCACTGCTCGCTTTTTTAACAAAGCTATTGTTTTTGCAAATTACTACTTTACAGAGCAAAATAAAACTCATAGAATGAGAATTATTATCATTTGTATTGGTGGGTTATGGAAGTTTGGCAATTACTATTAGTAAAGGGTAACGATAGTTTTAACAAACAAAATTTACCGTTGGCTGAGGAGTATTATCACCAAGCCATTGGCAGTCTAGAACAAGAATGGCATGCCGATATTGAAAATAGCAGCTTACTTATGGCATGGATCAGCGCTTTTCATAATTTGGCCGTTCTCTATGAAGAACAAGGTCAGCCCAAAATGGCTTTTCGCTATTTACAAATCCCTCATCAACGCATGGCAGAATTATCACAGCAGCCTCAATACAGTGATGATCTAAAATTTGTGGCATTACGTACCTTAAAAACGACGTTAATGCCTTTGCTGGCGTTTAGTAAAAAGTACTCCGCGTGCGATGGCTGTTTATCATCGCTTAAGAAAATGGAAATGGATGTAAATGCTAGCCAACCGGTAATGCATTAAGTTCTTACTATTAGGATATTACGATGAAAAAAACTGCTGCAATTTTTACTGGGTTGTCATTGTTATTAAGTAACCCATCGTTTGCCCATCCAGGACATGATCATAGTGCTTCTGATTCTGGCTTAGTGCACTTACTTTGGTTAGTGCCTGTTATTATTGCCGCTGTTGTTGTGGTGTTTAAAGAAATTACTGCTCCAAAAAGATGAGCAGTTAATATAGGAAGGAGAAAATGATGCTTTACAGTATTATTGCTACATTAGATAAAAAAGTTCACTTTCCAGTAGTGATGGCGCACTGCGACATTCGTTGTAAAATTTATGACCCCATCAATGCACAGATTTCTGCCCTCACCATCATTCGTATGGTGGGTTTACTTAATGAATTAAAGGCTAAGCCATCACTTTCTTTAGATGATCAAGCGCAGTTTTTAAGATTAGTAAATCAAAAAGAGAATCATGGTGCAAAAGTGAAAGAAGAAATTGGCGTGATCTGGGGCGACTATATTAAAGCTACGCAATTAACACAATATCCTGAACTGCATGCATTGGTACACAACATCATGTTAGCAAGCTCACAAGCCAAGCAACATATCAGTAGAGAGTTTGCACAAGCGCTATTACAACAAGTAAATCGCTTTGCGGAAATATTTTGGGCAACTAAGCAAGTCACAACATTTACGGCTATTTGTCCCTATCCACCTGCTGAATCTGTGATATATCCTAACTTGCAGGCTTAGCTATTTTATACGAGGGTAAGATATGTTTGGTTTTCATTTTTGCAAAGTGAAAGGGGTGAGTATGTCACCTCGTATACCTGAGAATAGTTATATTTTTGTGGTGCCTTGGTTGAAAATATTTAACTTAAAAGAAGGTAGCTTATTGAAGGTATTTCACCCTCGGTATGGTTTTATTGTTAAGTCATTAGCGCAAGTGGATAGAAATGGTTTGTTCTGGCTAAAAGGCCATCATAAAACGAGTGTGCCTATTGAGAAGTTAGGTCCGGTGGGGAAATCGCAAATACAAGGAAAAGTACTGTGGGTATTTCCACCAAAATAAGCGAGCGTTTTAGTCAAAAGATTATAGCCATCGACTGTTTAATCGTGGCTATACAAACTAAAGCGACTTTACAGGAAACTTAAACCTTTCTTTAATGCAGACGCCGCTCCTTCATAACCACTCTTGTCTAAATAGCTGCTGAAGCTATTGATCAGAGCAGGTACTTGCTCACTAGAAACGCCTAATTTATCAAAGGCTGACTTTAAGTAATCTAAACTCTCTGCTTTTTTACCTGCTTCGCCAGCACTTGAAAATAAAGAACTCATTGAAGATTTGGTTACTTTTGGTGCCTTATCTACATAATTTTGTACATCAGGTACGGCTTTACTGATGAGAGCAAAGTTCTCGGGAGATAAATTATCTTGTGCCACTTTAAGGAGTGAACCAAAGCTTGCTGATACTGTCTCTTCAGATAAATTTAACTGTTTCGCGGCATATCCGATCATAGCACTGGTTTGCAATGGCACACCTACATTTTTAGCGGCGGTCTTAAGCTGTTCAGTTGAAGATTTAGTGATAGTGCCTAGATCGATAGCAGCGGCTGAGAATGAGGTTAAACCAGCTAAGCTTGTTAAGGCAACCGAGGCTGATAGGCATATAATTGATAATTTCACGATTAACTCCATGTTAAAATTTTGTAATAGATTACTTTAACATGCTTCCTGAAATAATTTACAGGAATTGTTTCGTGAAAAGTATTTGGCGTTGCACAAATAAAAAGGCCTTTCTCATAGAGAAAGGCCTGAAATGCTCGCATATTGGTCTTGTTACCAAGCTTCTTATTATTAATTTTTTGTAGCTACTATTTTTTATTATTTTTAGTTTGAGCTACTTTTGTTTTCTTTCTGTTTTTGTTTTTATTTTTTGTTTTTATTATTGTTTTTCTTTAGCGCAGGCATTTTATACCAAAGCCTTTTTACCACCGCAACAACTTTAGTAGAGCATAAACTCGACGATAGCTTTCGTAGTAGGCTTGTTCAACAAGCATAAACTGCTAACTTATTGATTCAAAATTCATTGATGAAAATCAAGCATAAATTAGCATGTCAAAAAAAAAGTTATATAAATTGCACTTTTATATTTTTCTGGGGGTTTAATATTGATTCAACGGTAGTTTATTTTTCAGGAGTCTTGATTTAGCGCATAGATCAAATGGCTGGTCGATGCTAAACTGCGCAGCATAAAAACCATTAACGAGATGCTTTGAAAATAGCTGTCGTTAAATCACTAAATTAAATGAGTTATGGTGACGTTATTACGAACACGTGATTTGTCAAAGTAACTACAAAGCATAAGATAAGAGGAACTATTGGTGACAGAATTAAAAAATGATACCTATTTACGTGCGCTTTTAAAGCAACCAGTAGATTACACGCCGGTATGGATGATGCGTCAAGCGGGTCGTTATTTACCAGAGTATCGTGAAGTGCGTAAAAATGCTGGCGATTTTATGTCGGTATGTAAAGATGCTGATTTAGCGTGTGAAGTGACGATTCAACCGTTACGTCGCTTCCCGTTAGATGCTGCCATTTTGTTTAGTGATATTTTAACTATTCCTGATGCTATGGGTTTAGGTCTGTACTTTGAAACGGGTGAAGGCCCTAAATTTACTAACCCAATTACCTGTAAAGCTGATGTCGATAAAATTGGCATCCCTGATCCAGAAGATGAATTAGGTTATGTAATGAATGCCGTGCGTACAATTCGCAAAGAATTAAAAGGTGAAGTACCTTTAATTGGCTTCTCTGGTAGTCCATGGACTTTAGCTACTTACATGATTGAAGGTGGTAGCTCTAAAGGTTTCACTAAGATCAAGAAAATGATGTTTGCTGAGCCTCAAACTTTACACTTATTACTTGATAAGTTAGCTGACTCGGTAATTAGTTACTTAAATGCTCAGATTGCTGCTGGTGCTCAATCGGTAATGGTATTTGATACTTGGGGTGGCGTATTATCTCCGCGTGATTATAACGAGTTCTCATTACAGTATATGGCGAAAATCGTTGATGGTTTAACGCGTCATAATGAAGGACGTCAAGTACCAGTGACATTATTTACTAAAAATGGCGGTATGTGGTTGGAATCTATCGCGGCCACAGGTTGTGATGCAGTTGGTCTTGATTGGACTATTGATATTGAAAATGCAAAAGCACGTGTTGGTGATAAAGTTGCGCTACAAGGCAACATGGACCCATCAATGTTATATGCACCGTTGCCACGTATTGAACAAGAAGTTTCAAAAATATTATCAGGCTTCGGGGAAGGCGGTACAGGTCATGTATTTAACTTAGGCCATGGTATTCACCCAGATGTGAATCCTGAACATGCTGGTCACTTCATTGAATCAGTGCACCGTTTAAGTAAGCCTTATCACAAATAATAGTTAGATAAGTTGCTTAACTATTGCGGGTACACGTAATAATTAAGCATATTAAAAAAACTGAAACCGCGGTTACTTCACCATGAGTAAAGTAACCGCGGTTTTTTATTGCCAGTAATCATCTTAAAAATTATTCACCTTTCATAGTCCTCTCTTCGTGTATTTCTGGTTATCTATTTATACCTTAGGTACTCAGGCCCCCTAAATTCATATTGACAGATATACTCTGTTTTATTGTCACTTCTCATCTGGTAAAAAATAAATTATTTATAACTATCAGTGTCTTGAATGATTTTGTTCACTTATTTATATTTTGTTAAATAAGAGTAAATGCAAAATTAATTGTAAACTGTTCTTGTGTTATGGTGTGCTGGTGATGTATAACACTAATATGTTTTGGTATTATTCAAGGAAAAGGGCATGACACCTCAATGGGATCCAGAAAAACCAATTTACCTACAACTGTATCAGCAAGTAGTTACTCGCATATTAGATGGTTACATTAAAGAAGGGGAAGCTTTACCCTCAGTGAGAAAAGTAGCCGCTGAGTATCAACTTAATCCAATAACTATTTCAAAGGCGTATCAGATGTTACAGGACGAAGAGGTGGTAGAAAAACAACGCGGTAAAGGTTTGTTTGTTATGCCAGGCGCACAAGTTTTGATGTTAGATAGAGAGCGAGAAAGTTTTTTGTCTCACCAATGGCCAGAAGTATTAAAGCAAATTACCCGACTTAAGCTTTCGCCAGAACAGCTACTAACTAACAGAGAGGAGGGCTAATTATGACTTCATTAATTTCAGTAAATAATGTTAGTAAATCATTTGGCAGAAAACAGGTGCTTACGTCAGTGAACTTTTCTGTTAATGCAGGGCAAATTGTTGGTTTAGTTGGGCCTAACGGTGCCGGGAAAACTACCTGTCTACAAGCTATATTAGGCTTGACTGATTTTGACGGTGATATCAGTGTGCTTGGACATCATCCAAGAAAAGACCGCGTTAACATGTTAAATGATGTCGCTTATATTGCTGATGTGGCTATTTTGCCCAAGTGGTTAAAAGTCTCACAAGCATTAAGTTATATGCAAGATATCCACAAAAATTTCAATTTAGAAAAAGCACAAGAATTTTTGGCAAAAACTAATATTGCGCTGACTGACAAAGTTAAAGCTTTATCTAAAGGTATGGTAGCGCAATTACATCTAGCCTTGATTCTAGCGATTGATGCTAAGGTGCTGATTTTAGATGAACCAACCCTAGGGTTAGACATTCTAACTCGTCGCCAGTTTTATAATCATTTATTAGAAGATTTTTACAACGAAGATAAATGTATTGTGGTTACTACTCATCAAATTGAAGAAATAGAGCATATATTAACGGACGTTGCATTTATTCAGCAGGGGCAAATAGTATTGGCACAAAGCACTGAGGAGATAAAACAACGCTTCAATATTGTGGCAGTAGCTAATGAACAGTTACCGCAAGCTGATGAACTGAATCCTTTATTTAAAAATAGCATGATGGGATTAACGACTATGTTATTTGATAACCAAGATAAAGAAACGTTACAAAGTTTGGGTAAAGTATCAGTACCGAGTTTAGCCGATGTTTTTGTTGGTGTGATGAATAAGGAGACTTGCTAATGAATACAACAATAATGAAAGCCTCAATTAAAAAAGAGTTGTGGGAATTTAATGGCATGTTGACTTGGGTGCCAGTGACTTTAGCTGGTGTCTTTATTTTTATTCCTCTCCTGGGTGTGCTCTTAAATGGTGTTGATATGAAGGAATTGTTGATAGGACTTGAGAATTTATCTCAATTTCAATCATCTGACCGTATCAGCGAAGTATTTTTTGTTTCTGCTATCGCACTGTTTAGTCCATTCATTGCAATAGGTTTTATTGTGCAAGTTTATTATTTCGTAACTTGCTTATTTGATGAAAGACGAGACCAATCAGTGATGTTTTGGCGTTCGTTGCCAGTATCAGACAAAATGACAATTGCTAGTAAAGTTTTAACAGGTGCCATTGTTATCCCCGTGATATTCTTTGGGGCTGCGACATTGCTAATGTTACTTATTCTGGTGCTGGCAGTGATTGCCTGTTCAGTATTATCTATTGGGTTTGATATTTCGTTATGGGGCATGCTTGCAGGCGCAGACATCATTAGCGGCGTAGGTTATATTTGGTTAACACTAGTACCAATCGCTATTTGGCTGTTACCTTTGTACAGTTGGTTAATGTTGGCATCTATTTATGCGAATAAAGCGCCTTTTTTATGGGCGGTATTACCAATAGTAGCGCTCCTGGTTATTGAGGGAATTGTGGTTCATTATCTGCATTTATCGCAGCCGTTCTTTGGGCATTTCTTGATGGATTACTTCTCTATGACTCCGGAGCACCTTACTGATGTATCAGTAGATCAAGATAGGTCACGCTCAGCAACATTATGGATGTTAATTTCTCAAATCGATTATCGAACGGTATTAGTTTCTGCGGCGTTATTATTGAGTACCTATTGGGTTAGAGTGAACAAGCAAGAATCATAACGATAAAGTAATGTACTAAATAAGATAATTAAGTCAGACAGTTAAGTCAGATAGTTAATTAATAAAGGCCAATATACTTGTTACCATGTATATTGGCCTTTTTCATACCGAAAATTTAATCCGATTGAAATTATAGATAACAAACGGTATTTCTACCGGTGTTTTTAGCTTGGTATAATGCTTTGTCTGCACGAGAAAATAACACATCAAAGGCCTCGTCACTGGCAATGAGGCTTGAAACACCTATGCTCACCGAAAGGTTTATCTCTCCCTGCCAATCACCAGTAATCAGTAACTTACTTTGTTCTTCTTTTATACGCTCTGCAAATGCCACTGCCGATATTGCTGATGTTTCAGGTAACAGAATAGAAAACTCCTCACCACCAATGCGCGC
>ERZ1027231.210-NODE-210-length-26132-cov-19.904782_pt1 | contig 26132 bp, 20 predicted proteins | sample MGYA00520866_ERZ1027231 | MGnify/ENA primary metagenome ERZ1027231 (study PRJEB33311, sample SAMEA4378411) | marine metagenome | biome: Marine biome; feature: Fjord; material: Water | collected 2014-07-20T08:00:00Z/2014-07-... | depth 75 m ...
TTTGATGTTGCAGGCTTACGTTTAACGGGATTTTATCCAGCTGTACTAAATCTTTTATCAGGCCAAAAATACCCACCACCATTTCAATGACCGTATTGTTGTTGCTGCCAATGCTTACGTCATTCTCAATCACAAAAGTAGAAGCAGTTTTACTTTTAGTCTCCACAATGTAAAAGGTAGGGGCGTAAATAAGCTGGAACTTAAGCAGTGTATCGAAAGCCTGACGCATATTTTCGCTGTTCATCATGGCCATGCCCAGGGCGCCTAAATCACTGAAGTGCATATGATTTAAAAACTGTACCGAGGTGAGGCGGCTCTTATCGCAATAGTCCCGACAAATATTAATCGATTCGTTGGTTTGCTCTGCGGTGAGCAGGGTGCTGGGGTTAGAAAATTCTTGTTGAGTAATTTGGCAGCGCTCAAAAAGTTCTTCTATGGTGCCGCCGTTGGCCTCAATCATTCTTTGTGCCACGGCCATGGGGTATATGGGATAAATTTTCATCTAGGTAGGTCTGGCAAGTATAAGCACGCTTAGAGTACCTTAAATAGGGCGATTATTCAGTATATGGCATTGATCAGGCCATATTGCCTTGTCACCAAATGATAAGTGGCGACACCTGATGACATAACCCAACCCCATGTAAACCGTTAGCATACTGACACAATAAAAATTATGGTTGTTTTCCTGTTAGTGGGTCTTGCAGGGCAGTGGAGTGGTGATATGAGTAATAAACGTCGAGATTTCTTAAAGGCATCCGCAGCAACGGCTGGGGCCTCTTTACTGGGCATGCCCGGCATATTGTTTAGCCAAACAGCCCCGGCTGTGATCAAGCGTAATCGTAAACCCAATGTGCTGGTGGTGGTCACTGATCAAGAGCAGGCCTGGTCGGACTTACCATCTCAATTAATATTGCCCGCTCGGCAAAAATTGGCGCAAAAAGCTACTAATTTTAGCAATGCTCATGTGGTGAGTCCCTTGTGTTCCATGTCTCGCGGTAACCTGTATACAGGTCAACACGGACAATTTACCGGGCTATGGGAGAATACGCCCTTGCCTTGGGGGCAGGGTATTAAAGATGGCACGCCTACCATGGGCCACATGTTTAAAGACGCCGGTTACACAACAGGTTATACCGGCAAATGGCATCTTACTCATATGGGAGTAAGGGGTGGCAAAAATCTTCAGCAAACAAGGGAGGTATTTGGCCAATTTGGTTTTGATGAAACCTTTCAGGCCGGAGAACGGGACGGGGCTCAGGGGGGCTTTGAAATGGACCCGATAACCGTGCAAGAATCATTGGGGTTTATCGACAAACACAAGGGAGAGCACAAGCCCTGGTTTTTAACCACCAATTTAGTGAACCCCCATGACATTATGTTTTTTAAAGCCAACGAGCTTCAGCAGAAAAACCGGATTGGTCAGTTCCCCGATAAGTTAAAAAGCGAGCCCGACCACCCTATTTACAAAACCCAGCATAATATCCCGTTACCCGAGAACTTTGGCCCAGCTACCCGTAAAGGTAAACCAGCGGCACACTTTCAAAAAGAAGGCGTGCAAGAGACTGCCTTGGGCGAAATTGTCTGGGATGATTTAGATGCTTGGAAGCGTTTCCGTAATTATTATTATAACTGTTTGGTGGATGTGGATCGTCATATCGATACCCTGTTGGAAGGGTTAGAGAAAAGCGGTGAGGCAGAAAATACCATTGTTTTATTTGTCTCCGATCATGGTGAGATGTTAGGTGTGCACGGTCACAGGGGCAAAGGCTGTTTAACCTATAAGGAAGTCACCAATGTGCCCATGTCGATTATTCATCCGGATATTAAGGGTGGAATCAATAGCCAGGCTCTTACCTCCCATGTGGATATTCTTCCCACCCTGTTGTCGCTTATTGGTTTGTCAGATATTGACGTTGCCAACCAATATCCGTTTTTAAAAGGACGAAACTTTAGCTCTACATTAACTCAACCTAATACTCTGGGCCCGCGCCAACATGATGGAGTATTGTTTCAGTGGTCATCCTTAACGTATTTAGATAAAGAAGCGGCGCAATCATTTACCAAGATAAAAGCAGCCCGTGGCATGCTGGATACCACCCAGGCTTTGGTCGATGCCAAGATGTCAATTGGCTTGGATAACCGTGGCCATATGCGCGGTGTGTTTGATGGCCGTTACAAATTTGCCCGTTATTTTTCTCCGTTAGAGCATCACTTGCCCATGAGTTTTGAAAGCCTGGTTAAATATAACGACCTGGAGCTTTACGATACTCACAAAGACCCAAGCGAAAATATTAATTTGGCTCAGTCTCCCTATGAACATAAAGCGGTGATTGAAATGATGAATCTGAAATTAAATAACCTAATTAAGCAAGAAGTGGGTAAGGATGATGGTGCTCATATGCCTGGACCAAGTTTTATGTGGCAGCTTTGATTAGAAAACGATAAATTTTAAAAGACCATCCCAGATAAAATCATGCCTTGCTTTTAGCTTAGGCATGATTTTACAATTGAATATAGAAGGCTTAGGCTACTTACGTGAATGAAAACCTAATCACTGCTGTGAGTATTTTTGCTTTTTAATAAGAATATAGCCAGCCCAAAGAAACCACTCATAAATCCGCTCAAGCCATTTCCTATTGAATTCACGGTCACAGTCTCTGGCATGGGAAAGATAAAATAATTGCCTAGCACATATTCGAAAGGAGATTTATATCAATAGAGCAATCGAATGATTAAACAGTGTTATTCGTAAATCGGCGAAAAGCCGTAAGGTGTTCTCAATAGATGGATTGGCCCGACAGTGGTTTATCTGGCTAAACGGAAGGCTTCAACGAAGTGGACGGTGCTCCATTAGGAATTGGAAACCGACCTTAAACCGTTTTATGATTGAATTAGAAGATCATACGAAAGGCTTTATTTAAAACTGGCGGTTACACTGAATTATTTACAGCCTTCCAGTCTGGGAATATGGAACTGTTCGCCCCAAACCGTACCTATTAAATATAGTTTGTGTTTCGTTATTTAAATTAAACGCCGATTTAAGTTTGGAATCCATAATGATTCCGGTCTTGCATTGAATTAAGACTGAGGTTCAAAATGCTTTATAATGCGTGTCATTATCTGTTTTTGTACATATTTGATGATAGAAGGGCTGATTAAACAAATTTCACCTATGTTTTAAACCTTAGCCTCTCTTAATGGTACCCCCGAATGGTGAGCTATAATAACTTTAATTATTAGACTCTTATCTATAACAAAAAAATATTTCTTGCAAAAATTACAGCTTGGATTTATAACTGTCCAAAAGCCACCAATACGTTGATTTTTAATGACGTTACAATAAAAAATGGCAGAAGTATGCAAGAACCTATCTTCCTCTTTGAAGCTGTAGTCAAGTCATTTGATGTTCCTGAATCCGTTAGACTAAAATGTGAAAATCTTGTTAATAGCTTAGGTAAAAATAGCTCCTATATTTCAAATTCAAAGACTTTATTTGACTTCTATAATTTGCTAATTCCTTGTATTGATGACCCTGACTGGTGCTGGCGGTATGGCGAGCAAATAAATGCCTGTGATATAGATTATGCATGGATAGCCTTAATAACTGGTAAGTCAGTGTCCGAGCTATTATATATTTATTGCACCTATTCAAGCTTATACACGCCTTTTACCGCCAGCTATGAGTTAGTTGCTGGAAAACTCCAGCTTAAATTCAACGCACCTGATAATTTTTATGGCCAAACTTGGTTTCATGTTCATGTAATTACAGCATATACAGTTAATATTTTGAAAGAGACATTTGGCGTTAATGTCGAGGATATCAGTGTTAGTGTTCCTCTTTCCATAAAGAGTGATTTGACTTCCATTAAATTGAGGGAGTGTTGTGAACAGTATAATGCCAACTCATTAACCATCAGTTTATCTGCTGGGTGTTTAAATAATAGAAATTCAAAATATAATCCAATTGTTTACAACAGGGCCATAGAAGAGTGCAAAAATGTGGCTGCTATTCACGAAACATCAGAAAGTACCTCTGAGAAAATTCTTGCTATTTTAACGGATGCTAGTGAATGCCCTCCATCACTAGACGAGGTTGCCAAGCGGCTAAATACCAGTGCAAGGAGTATTAGGAGAAAAATGCTGGAAGAAAACACTTCTTTTAAGAAACTGTCTAATGATTGTAAATTTAACCGCTCTTGTCAGTTTTTGAAATATTCGAAATTAAGCGTAGAGAATATTGCTCATAGAGTTGGATATTCTTGCCCGTCTAATTTTAGGCGTGCCTTTATAAAAAAATATGGTTTGAGTCCTAGTGCTTATAGAAAACAATTTCTTGATGATAGTTAATTAGGAGCTTAGAAAGTCATCAGGTAATATTTCCTAGTTTTAAATAATAGCTTAACAATTGAGCCTGTAAACTAATCTGTGTAACTGTCCGTTTTAGACTTTCCTATCTCAAGGCTTTCTATTGGGCAGTTACACAATTTTTTTGGTAGGCCGCTAGGCTTCTATCAAGTCGAAGCTAACGTACTTTATTCGAATACAGATTTACCTCTTTTTGCACTTTTCAACTCTTTATTGTAAAGCTTTACGCCGATATTTAATGAAGCACCAATCGACGCTTCTATGGTAGTGCCTCCTGGTATCGTCACAGACTCCACAAACTTTGGCATGAACGGATGCGAAAGCGCCATACCTACGCTAAACCATGAGGTGTCTGTGATGGTTGCTTTATTTTGCTTAGAAGCACTCGAGAATATACCCGTGCTCATTCCCATTTGGCTTCCGGCCTGACAGCCAGTGATGTGTCCACTACTTGCAACACCGGAGGCCAAACTGGTGACTACTAAGCTACCGCCACAGCCGAAAATAAACCCTACTGCACCAAAACCATAAGCGGCACCAATTTGTCCCCGTGCTCTTACTGGCCAGCTAGCCTTTAGCGAATTCCCTAGTGCAAAACCAATTTTTAAGTCTGCCAAACCATCATAGCCTTTAAAAATTTTACCAAGATTTGAAGTAGACTCTTCGTCCCACTCTGATTCTACCCATGACACCTTTGCCACTGGGATAATATTTTGAGCATAAGAAAAGGTGCTGTAGTTTCTTATGATGCCACGATCAGCTTCCGCTTTACTCCAGGTATACTCGGCCGGGTAAATTAGCGGCATGGTAATACTATGGCTTCGCGATAAGCCTGAAACTAAGTTGACATTCTCAATTATATCTATCTTTTTGTTTTGAAAACTTAGGTAAGCGCCATCTTCTAATCCAATCGTCAGATACCCTTCCATTACACGGCAGGTATTAACATTATCACACTCAATCGAATCATCCGTAAAATTAACACTGCTATCTTTAGTAATTCGTGGCCAAACATACTTAAAGGACAGGGACACTTTATTACCAGTAATTGATGCCAAATTGGTAAAAGCGACTTCAAATGCTATTGATGTACTCAGCGTTATATTCGCATAGTCTTGTAAATAGGTTTGAATGACCGCTGGAGAAGGGAAGGTATAAATTTTTATCTCGTTATTGTTGCTTAGTTTCGAGGTTTTGGTTAATGAGTAGCTGTGGTTAGTTAAATCTGCCAGTGCAGTGTTAAAGTCACCCTGCTTATTGTATTTATCTAATATTACCGAAGCATCCGCAAACCTGGCCCCTGCATCACCAACCACTTCACAATCGGAAATTCCATTCTGCTGACAATATTGCCATTTTAAAAGTTCTGCCAACTCTTCAAGGTAGACCTTCTGCGCGGCTTCTTTAATCCATGTATCGTCGTTATTCAGCTCAGTGTCGGTTAGTATGGGGTCGTCTCTTAAAAACAAATCTTCATTAAGCAAGATAACCGCATCTGTTCCATCAGTGGCAAAGGCACCGTTGCCACCTTGCAAATACTCAGAGGCAACAAAAATAGGAATTCGTAGATCTCTGCTTGAACTATTTAGCACAGGATTAAATAGGATGTCGTTTAATCCTTTATAGTCACCGTTAAGCTGGTCTACAAACTTTTGGGTAAAAGCATGTTTTACCAGATACTTAAATTTCATATCGCTATGCCAATGGCTTGCTGTACCGTATTCATCTAGGTGCCCCAATTTGGAAAATTTCTCACCGTCCGCTACCTCACAAATAATCGGAAGGGCTAGATTGATACAGGCTGAAGATAAATTCCCCACGTAGTTTTTGGCCCAGTTCTCTTTAGTTGTGGCGATATTACCGGCCAAGCTGTCTAAACGCAGAGCTTCAAGACTGTCATAGTTTAAAAAGAGGTTGGCAAGATATTCCTGGTCACCTTCGATTGTTTCGTCGCCATCAAAATTAAGATTAATGCCTGGCAGGCTTCGAACCTGATCCATATAAACGCCAGCGTAGGTATTGAGGTGAGTGGTCCAATCCAATACTTTATCCAAACCATTACCGGATGAAAATTTCTTTAGGTAGCGCATGAGCTTAGCCGCCATCTTCACCCCTTGAATCATGGTCAGTAACTCGTCTTCCATGATCCCAACACAAGCGACAGCGTTTACCGAAGGATCACTCGCAGTAGTGGAGGCTAGAGCGGTGGCAATGCAGGATGAAAACTGCGCTCTAAGGGCCGCATATCGTTCTTGCAATTCGGCCAGTGCGGTATCGGTTAGGGGAGTGATTGCAGCCTGTATATCGCCGCTGGCGATGTTGTTGCCAAAACGTTTGAAATCCCGCATTTCGATACCATCAGGATCAAGGCCTGCGGCTTCCGCCATGGCATAAAGTTCACCGGCCATATAGGAGTTTATATGACTCATGTTGCCCGTCTTCGCCGCTTTGTAAAATGCCACGCTGGCCTCGATGGGGTTGGGAGGTGCTATGCCAAGAGGCGAATATTCCCAGGCAATATTTTGATAGTCGTAAACCTCAATCGCGGTACCCAGTAAATCGTTAAAGCTCATATCCATCGGTAACTCTACTGGTGACAAGTCTATTATTGGGGCAGCTTCTGCAACTGCCACTTCCGCGTAATTGCTGACTGTTTGCACTGCATTTTTTGCGGCGTCTAAGGAGTCATTTGTTGTTTTTTCTATCACGGTTACTGAACGTGATGCTGCTTTTCGGGCCTTTTTTCTCAGTTTTTTCTTCCAGCCAGCCTCAGCTGTGCCAGAAAAAGTCATGGTAGCTAAAAAACATAAACTCACTACCATGACCATTACCAGTTTGAATCTACTGGTGTACGCTGATGGTTCTATTGTATTTTTCATTTTAAAATCCTTGAACGATTTAAATAAACCTACACTCTACTTTCCCGAAATATACCTTTACTAACGGAATCAGGCCTTCCGGTAGCTATTGAAACAAGGAGTTAATCGCTGAATGTAGCTGAATCTATTTCACCCTGCGTCTGTAAATCGTTAGGACAAGAGATTGGCCAAAAATAATCTACTCGAGAGCAAGCTTTGGTCGAATTGAATGTTGTCGTTTTGGTGGTGGTTAATAGCATATTTAGAAACTGCTGATCTCCTATTTTGTCAGTTCCCAAATAATCGGTACCAGTGGACTTTAATAGGTTAATGCAACGCTTAGGTTCATTAATGAGGCATTCAATTGCTCCTGTTTGAGGATTAGCGCTAACAATCCAGCCTTCACCTTTGAGCGCTTCCAAGCTAAACCAGGACCTGCTGTGTAGGTCGATAGGAGCGCACCAAGAAGTAGTGTCGGGGTCCACATTGCTGTAGTTGGGTTTCTCAATAAATTCAGCATCTGTAGAGCACTCAATAAAATGTTTATTAGAAACGCCAGCAAGACTGGTAGGAACTTCGCCTGCACTATAACCTGGCTCTACCCACAGGCATTCATTTTTGGTTAAGTCTGCCAGGCAGGCGACCTTTCCGGTGTCTGAGTTTATGGTGTAGGCTAAGGGAATTGAATAAGGTGCACCTGCGTCACCTGGAAATACCAATTTTCTGTTGTCCTCGTAATCAGCTTCATATTCTAAGGTTTCCTTGTGCTGCTCGTAATATTGATAGTCACTGGTATCCCCTGCAACTTTGATCACCTTGACGGTTACCGCTAACGCTTCCAGTGGAAAATCATCTACCGGGTTGCCAGCACCACCATTACCACCACTTAGCGATTTCCCTCCTAACGCCACATGACCACTCGGAATAGTAAACTCTACAAAACCAGCAGTAGAGGCCATCCAACCAGAGTGACTTATTATTGAGATGAGGTAGTTGTCCTTATAGATTTTACCCTTTTCTCTACAGTCGTCATAAACGGTGTTTGGGTCGTTATAATCAATGTTTTCAAATAACGTTTCCCAACCAGCTAAGTGGGGGGCATCAGCCTTACTGTATTGGCCACCAGTATCATAAATGTTGTAATCAAGTTCCGTTTCCATTAGGCCCTCTATCCTAGTTAGGGCATAGCAAACGTAACCACCAGTGAATCGATCTTCGCGAAAGTGTACGCCAATTTTTAGTGCGTCATTCTCATTATCCACTTTCACATAATCAATGTGACTTATGTCATCATCCCTAACGGTGACGATACCCAGCGACAAGATCCGTTCGTTGTCGGCATCGTAAAAGCCGTGAAAGCCCACCAATTCTTCCCCCGATTCAATTTCATAGGTGACTTCAGAATCTACAAACGACTCCCAGTTTTCGTAGGTTTGTCCCCAATATTTCTTATTAGCAGATTCACTGGAAGTGGTAACAGCAGATTCACTGGAAGTGGTAACGAACACCCCGATGACACCCACATCATCATTGCTATACACGGTTACCTCAGTAACAACATTGCCGCTGCCTATGCTCCATGCCGTGCTCGACTTGCTACTGTCGAGGTCAAATAAACCTCCCGCGCTATAATTGACCGTTAAGTCTATACTGCTTTTATAGGCGTCACCTGAGATTTCGGTCACCTTTGTTTCAGTGACTGCAATGGATGAAATGCTGTCTGTCTCGTCCAGCATGTTGTCGGTGGTATCAAAGTCCTCACCGTAACCTGGGTCGGTGACGGAAGAGTAGGTATAGAAATTATCTGCTAAGGTGTGAGGTGAGGTGATAGATAAAACCAATCCCACTAATAGGGTATAGGCATATTGCTTGATCATAGCGCGCTCCTATATATTATTGAAAAAACAATATTTTCATTCTGAGGCTTGTCGTCATAGCTCAAGTAGGCCTCTGAAGTGAGGCTTCCCATCGGGGTGGTTATTGCTATAAAAAGTGCCGGATTTAGCCCTAAGCTTTTTATTTTATTTACATGATTCAGCATTCTCACCATCCTATATACTCCAATTTCCTAATCGATTTTTATATGCAAATTATAAAAATACGAATTACAGGTACGATAATATGGCGTACTTAATGTTCTTGTTAGGGCAAAAGTGGAACAGTTTAAGGTCATTTTTGAAGCACTGAGAGCTTGATCGTGCCAAATTTGTTGCAGCCTAACGCTATGTCACTTATTGCTTTAAAGGCTTTGTTTTAAAGTGGTTTTTTGTGATAAGGCACACTTCAAAGAATAGATGTTAAAGTTTGAGGAACAAACAATTCGAATTTAGAATTCGAATTATCTTGTATAAATAAAAAATAAAAACCTGAATGAATGCCAGTTTTATCAAAGAGCAGGTGCTCGCTTCAGTTGATACAGATTTGAGTTTATCTTGGCCAAGTACAGCGTGAATTCCCACTGGAGCATTAGCTAACTGGCTTGCGTAGTGTATGTGTGAATTGCTTAAGTGAAGGCGCTACAGAATATAATTTGTAATTATTTTAGTGGTGTAAATTACTCAACAGTAGTTAAATATTAGTCACTATAAGAGCAATGTGAGGCTGTGATAGCATAATTAGTTACAAGGCTTTGGTGGATGTATATTGGCCTTTGAAAAGTGGCATATGCCTGGTCCTGACTTTTTGTGGCAGCTTTAGGGCTTTGCACATTAATAAAACAATACGCATTTAAAACTATACTCTTACTAATGTTTAGGTTAAAAAATGGTGCTTCGATGTTTTTAGCCTTTAGCAAGAGTGTAGTTGAGAGTTATGGCCAAATTAGTTACCGCAGGTCGCTGGTTTTTACAGGTGGTGAATTCATTGCCAGAAATGGGGCTTGATTGTGAAGACTTGTGTCACTCATCCGGATTTGATTACTCTTTTTTAAAGGAGAATGATGGCCGTATTGACGCCGACCTGGCTTTTGATTTTTGGGAGAATCTGGCTGAAAAAACCAACAATCCTGAAATAGGCCTCACTCTGGCCAGCAAGATTAAATTGGGAGGCTTTAAGGCTTTAGGGTTTAGCCTGATGGCCAGTGATACCATGAAAGAGGCGATGGAAAGACTGGTTCGTTTCCAGAAAATCATGGGTGACGGTAGCAATATCACGCTGGAGCCCCATGATGATCACTACAGTCTAGTGGTTGAATTAACGGGTAATAAGCGTGATGTGCCACATCAACCCATAGACGCCTCGTTTGCATTCTTGTTACACATTATTCGCTGGATATTAAGCTCAGATGTGCAACCCCTGATGGTTTATTTAAAACGTACCGTGCCAGATTCAACTCAACCTCATGAAGAAGCCTTTGGCTGTATTCCTGAGTTTGCATCCCAACGTGATGCCATTGTGTTTGACAAGGCTACCTTTGAAGCGCCGCTACCTACCGCAGACAAATCATTGGCCCGCATGCACGACAAGGTTAGTAATGAAGAGTTACAGTCCATTAGCCAAGACGATTTAGTGAAAAAAGTGCGAAAGCTTATTACAAGAAAGTTATCTGCAGGGGGGGTGAAACTTGAAGATTTGCTTGAGTATTTTCCCTGGGGAAAACGCACCTTCCAGCGTAAATTAAAACTGGAAGGTTATACTTTTTTTCAGTTGGTGGATGAGACCCGTAAAACCATCGCTCATCAATACGTGGTTCATACACCCATGAGTTTTGAAGAAATTACTTTTTTATTGGGCTTTACCGAACACGGTAATTATTCCCGAGCATTTAAGCGCTGGTATGGTTGTACGCCAGGTCAATATCGCACTAGCCATACCCAACTAAAATAAAGCCTCTTTAATTTAAGTCCTCGGGTTTTTGTGTAACTATCTTTTTGCCACTAAACATGGCGCTGATAATTCGGCCCTCTTCACGTACTTCCATACGCACCACAATAAATATGTGCAAAAGAATAATAAACATTAGGGTGAAAGCGGCGAGTTCATGCACTTCTCCTGCTATGTCTTTCATGGCATCTACTTGCGCTAGTTTTTGCGGATCTGTGCCTTGTTTGTTATAAGGCAATATGCTTTGGGCTGGTGTATTTTCATCCGCAATATATTGTGCAATGGCACCACCAAAAGGCGGGTAATAAACATCGGTTCCGGCGCGAATTAAACCACTTAACATTAAGGCCAGCATCAGGGCTATCATGGCGGTCACTGCCAAACGCCCCAATGGGTTATGGCCCAAGTAGGTTTGTGGTTTGCCCAGTTTAATGGAGGCTAGGTAATTTTTTAATTTTGGAATGTACCCCTTGCTAGGAATAATGGCACCCCAGCGTGAATACTTTCCACCAATAAACCCCCATATAATGCGCCACAACAGGTTTATAGTAAAAACATAACCAATGACAATGTGAACTTCTTTAAGGGCTATCTTGGCTTCAAGTCCGGTGATGCCCAGCTCTTTTTTAAACATCATAATAGTGGCCACAAAAATCAGGCCCATAATGCTTACAAAATTAATCCAGTGAAATAGGCGAGTGGGAAGATCCCATATCTTGTATTCCTGAAAGTTTTGACGACTCATGACATCACCTCTTTTTTATAAAACTTTTATAAACTGTACTGGGAGGCTTGCAGCTGACTTAAAAAAGTATCAGCTGGCACTTCCCCTACAATGCGTAACTCTTTTTGCTCCACATTGCCTTTATAAAACAGCACGGCCGGTGGTCCAAATAACCCCATGTCGCTGAGCATTTGCAATTGTTCATCTGTGTTGTCGGTCATGTCCATCTGAATAAAAGCAACGTCTTGCATGGCGGTTTTTACATGAGCCTGATTAAAAATTTCCTCTTCCATAATTTTGCAGGCAATGCACCAGTCGGCGTAAAAATCTAATACCGCTATTTTGTTTTCTTGCTGAGCCTGATTAAGCGATGCCTGCAATTGTGTCGCTGTGGTGATCACCTGCTTTTTAACCGGAGTGGTAGCTGGGTAACTCTGGCCATTGGCCATGGGACTGTTTAATCCATCCAGAGGCTTTAATGGGTTGTGGTTACCGGCAGCCGCACCCACCATTAGCATCACGCCGTATAAGCTAAAGACCAGGCCCATAGCCTTAAAGAGGCGATGCCAGCCCTGAGTATTATTTTCAAATGCACCTAAATAAGTACCGCTGGCAATGAGTAATACTGCCCATAACATCATGGTGGCCATGGCGGGAATAACGCGCTCCAGTAACCAGATAGCCACGGCTAACAATGCCACTCCAAATACCGCTTTTACTGCATTCATCCACATGCCAGCTTTAGGCAAGAACTTTGAGCCTCCGGTGCCGATTAATAACAAAGGCAGGCCCATGCCTAGCCCCAGGGCCAATAGGGCGGCGCCGCCTAATAACGCATCTCCCGTAGTAGAAATATAGACCAAGGTGCCGGCTAGGGGAGCGCTCACACAAGGGCTTACCACTAGGGCCGATAACGAGCCCATGATGCCCACGCTTAGCAGTTGGCCGCCTTGTTGTTTCTGGTTCCACTTGTTTAATTTGTCCTGAATGACCCGTGGTAGCTGCAATTCATAAAAGCCAAACATGGATAGCGACAGCGCCACAAAAACGGCGGCAAAAATGCCCAGCACTACAGGGGATTGCAAATACAAGGACACGTTGGCCTTGGCCCCAAAGTAACCCACCACCACACCCGCTAAGGCATAAGTCATGGCCATGGCCAATACATAAGTAAGAGACATCATGAAGGCTTTACGGGTGCTTAGATTATCGCCCTGGCCTACGATGATGCTGGATAAAATAGGCACCATGGGGAACACACAGGGGGTAAACGCCAAACCCACACCCAGGCCAAAGAAGATTAATAACTGCCAGAAAATATTGCTCTGTTTTAACAGGGCAGTAATGGACGATACGTCGTTTGAATCGAGCTTTTTAGGCGCTTCTGGCGTCGGGGTATTTGCTACTGGAATGGTGTTGTTAGTTGCTTGCTCTGCCCCAGGAGGGGTAATGCTGGTTTTAACAGGCGGGTAACACAAACCCGCTTCGGCACAGCCTTGAAAGGTGAGGGTGAAAGCCTGATTAGGATCGATGTCGGCGCTGGCATTTAATTGATGTTTAAAAATGCCCACACGGCCAAAATACTCATCTTCCTTCATGATGGCATCTTGCTGATAATTCAGCTCAATGCGCTTGTCACCTTGCTTAAGCTTAAGGCGATCTAAATACAAATAATAATGATCCGCAATTTGCCAGGCCACGTTTAGTTCGGTGCCGTTCTGCTGGTATTGTATGGTATAGGGAAAGGCTTGTTCCACCGGCAAAAAACTTTTGTCTTCGCCATAGCTTAAAGCGGACAATAGCATCGCACTCAGCAGTATCAGTATTCTGTGCATGGTTGGGGCTCCTGTGAACTATGACAGGCATATTAAATTACAAATGTTAAGGAAACCTTAAGGTTGGTAAATGCATACTGGCATCATTCAAAAAAAGGTAGTGACCATGACCCTTACTAAAATGCCCGCCATCACTAAGATTCTATTTTCAATGCTGTTATCCATCATGCTGTTTAGCAATGTCCAGGCTCAAGATGGCCAGTGGCTGGATAAGCTTGATTTGCAAGAATACAAAAACAAGGTGGTCTACATAGATTTCTGGGCATCCTGGTGTGGGCCATGTCGTAAATCGTTTCCCTGGATCAATGCCATGCAGGAAAAATATGCGGATAAGGGGCTGGTGATTATTGGTGTGAATTTGGATGCCGATGTTGAACAAGCCCATAAGTTTTTAGAAAAAACACCGGCTAAATTTAAATTATTTTCTGACCCAAATGGCACTCTGGCCGAACAATATAAGTTAATCGGTATGCCCAGTTCCTTTGTGCTAGATGGAAATGGTGAAGTGCGTCATCGCCATGTGGGTTTTAAAAAGAGCAGTGTTAAAGAATATGAAAAAAGCATTGTTTCCTTATTAAACGAATTGAAAACAAAATAATTACACAAAACTAAAAAATTGGCAGTTCAGGAGTCGTCCATGAAATTTGTATTATTCACCTTGTTGTTAAGCACGGTATTGGTAAGTGGTTGCAGTTCCTTAGGGGTGAAGCCTTGGGAAAAAGACATATTGGCCCGTGATGACATGGCGTTGGAAAGTGCATCCATGGACAGCAGTTTTGATGATCACATTTATTTCAGTAAAGAAGCCAGCTCAGGAGGAAAGGGTTTTGGTGGTGGTGGTTGCGGTTGTAACTAGTTAGCTTCGAAAGTCTGAAAGAAGCGCACCTTAACCCCATAGCTCAAAAAATTTTACTGAATACAGTTGTGAGTTTTGTTTATGAAAAATAATTTAATAAAAAATAGTGATACCAGCACCGCCAAAAATACAGGCGTGCGCAACTTATTAAAAACAGCCACAGGTTGTCTGCTGGGTGTAACCGCGGTAGCCGGTGCTCAGGCTGCATCAGGTGAAGGTTGGGAAACCGATGTGGCCCTGCTTTATTATTCAGAAACCGACCGAGTGAGTGCATTGGAACCTGCCATTGCCACTAAAAAAACTTTAGATGACGACAGTGTTGTGGGTTTCAAATTTGTATTTGATGCCCTTACCGGAGCCTCGGCCAACGGTGCCACCGCCTCAAATTCACCACAAACCTTTACTCGTCCATCGGGTAATGGCACTTACACAGCGGGTGCCAATGAGACACCGCTGGATGATACCTTCCGCGATACTCGTATTAGTTTAACCGCCAATTACCAACAGCCGTTAGAAAACCGCATGAACAAAGTAGTGTGGGGCGCCAACGTTTCCAACGAATACGATTTTTTAAGCATTGGTGGTAGCGGTACCTTCATGCACGACATGAATCAGCGCAACACCACATTAAGTTTAGGTTTCTCGTTTGAGCAAGACAGCATTAAGCCCGTGGGTGGAACCCCCATTCCTTTGGGAGAAATGAAAGCCCAGGGTAATCAAGTTCGAACCGGTGATGAAAGCCGCTCCATAGTGGAAATGCTGGTGGGTGTGACTCAGGTCATCGACAGTAAAACCCTAATGCAGTTTAACTATGGTTTGGCGGTGAGTGATGGTTATCACAATGACGCTTATAAAATTACCTCGGTGGTGGATGCCAATGGCGATAATGTTTCCAGTTTGGACGCGGGTTCTTTAGACAATCGTTACCTTTATGAAAATCGTCCCGACAGCCGTACCAAGCACAGTGTATACGGCAAGGTAAAACGCTTCATGGGTGGCGACGTGGCCGATATTTCTTATCGTTACATGTTTGATGATTGGGGCGTGGCCTCCAGCACGGTGGATATGCACTATCGCTTTAATGTCAGCCCTAGTTGGTATGTTGAACCCCATGTGCGTTATTACAGCCAGCAGGCGGCAGATTTTTACAATACCAGCCTAACTGAAGCGCAAGCGAATACCATCGTGGCCACAAACGATGATTTAACCTCTGACTATCGCTTGGGGGATATGGATGCCACCACAGTGGGCTTGAAGTTTGGCTTCTTAACCCCTGATGGCAATAAGAGCAGCATCCGTGTTGAGTATTATAATCAAACCGGTACCGCTTCTCAGGTGATTGGTAATCAGAGCAGCCAGGATCTAGTGCCCGATGTCGATGCCGTGATTGTTCAATACAACTACAGCTTCTAACTAACCGTTAGTTTTGCCCAGGGTTACACGAGTAGCCCAGGGCCATTCTTTCCAAATTAAAAAATGTTTATCTAATGGGCTGTTTAACAGCCTGTTAACAAAATTCCAGTTACAATAGAAAAATTCAGCGTATTTATTCATTTTGTTTGAGTAAATAGCGCATTAATATTGATCACTGACTAGGTGATAATTTTATGGTCAATACAGATTACACAGTAGAGAAAAACACCACGGGTTTAATTGGTCGCTTTAATGTGATGGCAAGCCCCTGTGAAGTGCTTATGGATACAAGTGATGACAAAATTGCACAAAAAATAGTGGAAAGCGTCTACACAGAAGCTAAGCGCATTGAACAAAAATTCAGCCGCTATCTTAAAACTAACTTCATGTTTGAACTCAATAACAGCCTTGGCAAAACTCTTGTGCTGGATGAAGAAAGTACTTTATTAATGGACTTTGCCTTTACCTGTTACGAGCTAAGTGATGGCTTGTTTGATGTGACCTCGGGTATTTTACGTCGCGCCTGGAAATTTGATGGATCAATAAATGTGCCCAATCAAAAACAAATTGATGAGCTTTTACCTTTTATTGGCCTTAATAAAACCACTTGGGAAAAACCCAATTTTACCTTACCTGAAAACATGGAAATGGATTTTGGTGGTATCGGTAAAGAATATGCGGTGGATCGCTGCATGCAAAAGGCCATGGAAGTTCACAGCGTAAAACCCGTTCCTATTTTGCTAAATTTTGGTGGCGATCTGTGTTGCAACGGCCCACGCCTTAACGGTCGACCCTGGCAAGTGGGCATTGAGTCGGTGGGCGGTGGATCGTCTGGGGTGGTGAGTTTAAATCATGGGGCACTGGCTACCAGTGGTGATGCTCGACGCTATTTACTAAAAGATGACATACGCTATTCTCATATTTTAAACCCTAAAACCGGCCACAGCATTACTGACGCACCAAGGTCGGTGACGGTGGCGGCACAAACGTGTGTAGAGGCGGGCTTGTTATCGACCCTAGCCATGTTGCAGGGGCGTGATGCAAAAACATTTCTAAGTGAGCAGCAAGTCTCCCACTGGATTCAGGATTAACAGGCTATTTAAAAACTAATTCACTCGTTCTGGCGGCGTTAAAAATAGACTCAATACCCATAGGGCACGATGAGTGCTCATTTATAGCTATAAACTTGGCTTTGGCTTCCTGTGTCACCCTGATGACTACATCCATGTAGTCATCAGCATTTTCGTCTGCTGCTTTTCATAGCGTAGTGTTAAATAGGGCCTAGCCAGTTCATCGCCATAAACGTTTTTAAACAGCCTGCTAGCCTCATTATATAGGCTTTTTTATTAAAGGAAGGGCATGCGCATATTGGTGTTAGAAGACGATCAGCAGCTGGCATTGGGCCTGATTCAAACTCTGCAAAATGAACACTACAGTGTGGATCATTTTGATCAGGTTAAGTTGGGATTACACGCCACCTCTCAGGAGCAATACGACCTGGTATTGCTGGACTTAGGCCTGCCCGATGCCGATGGTTTTAGTTTCCTAAAGGAATTTCGCCAACACCATAATACCCCTGTACTTATTATTACCGCCCGCGACAGCATTGACGACAAAATTCGCGGCCTGGATTTAGGCGCCGATGATTATCTACCTAAGCCTTTTGATATTAATGAACTGCAAGCTCGTATACGCGCTTTATTACGCCGCAGCAGCGGGCAAGCGCTCAATGTGCTTTTATATGGCGAGTTGGAAATGGATACACAGGGGCGTCAGGTGAACTACAAGGGCAAGGTGGTTAACCTTGCTCGCCGTGAATACAATTTACTGGAAGTGTTATTGCAAAATCAGGGTAAGGTTATGTCGCGCACCTCACTGGAGCAATCTCTTTACAGTTGGCAAGACGATATCGAAAGCAACGCTTTGGAAGTACACATTCATAACTTGCGTAAAAAACTCTACGGTAAACTTATTACCACCGTGCGTGGTGTGGGTTATACGGTTGCTGCACTATGACAAACTTGCTTAAAAAAATAAGTGTTAATAGTTCTATTAAACGCTTTCTTATTATTAGTATTTTGTCATTTACCACGCTTTACCTTGTTGCTATTTATTTTATTAGTACCCATAAAGCCCGCCATGAAATAGAAGAATTGTTTGATGCCCAGCTGGCACAAAGTTCTTATATATTACTTAATTTATTGGGCGACAGCGTCTCCACTATTGATCAAAACTCCAAACACTTACCCGTGGTCTACCACGGTTTAAACGAATCCAGAGTGCAGGATAAAAACACCTTGTTATATGAAAAGAAGGTGGCTTATCAAATTTGGAATGGCAAGGGAAAGTTACTGATTAAATCGGGCAGTGCGCCGTTAACGCATTTATCCAATAATAAAGAGGGTTACAGTCGCATTGAAATAAAAAACCAAGACGGCAGTTCAGAAAGTTGGCGAGTATTTACCCTGTATGATGATGATTGGGATTTTTGGCTGCACGCTGCCGAGAGTGTTTCCATTCGTGAAGAGTTAGCCACAGATATTTCCCGCCATACTCTTAAACCCGGTGTGATGATCTTGCCGTTTGTATTGTTGTCCCTGCTTTTTATTATTCGCTTTGGTTTGCATCCACTTAAGCAACTCACACAAAATATTAAAACCCGGGAGGTTAATAATTTATCTGCCATTGAACTTGAACATACCCCTGTAGAAATGAAGCCTGTGGTGGACTCACTTAATGAGTTATTTTCACGGCTAGAAGATGCCATCACACGCGAGCAAAGACTCACCGCCGATGCTGCTCATGAGTTACGCACGCCCTTATCAGTTATCATGATACATGCGCAAAACGCCATTAAAAGTGATGATGAATCCATGCGTAACCTGGCTTTGCATGAATTGGAAATAGGTGTGAAACGGGTTTCAAGATTATTAGAGCAACTCCTAACCCTGTCTAAAATTTCACCGGATACCATTCCGGTTGAAGTATTAACGTTTTACCCCCTGTGCCAGGAAGTGGTGGCACAGATGGCGCCCAAGGTAATGGCAAAGGATCAGGAAATCTCCTTGTTGTGTGACCGTCGCCTGGAGAGTGTAAAGCTCAATGCCAGTGCTTTCTTGCTGGAAATATTAATTCGCAACCTCATTGATAATGCCAGCCAATACACCCCAAATAATGGAAAAATTGAATTATCCATAGAGGTACAAGATAACTTATTAGCCTTGTCTATTGAGGATTCAGGCCCGGGTGTGCCCATGGATCAAATGGAGAAACTCACCGACCGCTTTTATCGCCAGCACCAGCAATCGGGCAGTGGTGCTGGCCTTGGGTTGGCTCTGGTTAACAGCATCATTTCATTTCACGGCGGCAGGCTGGAATTCGGTTCATCAGCTCTTGGTGGGCTTAAAGTTCAGGCTAAACTGCCCTTAAGCCTTTCTACTTCCTAATCTAATTTGCGCTTCTAGCTTTCAATAGGTGAAACCTAAAAGCGCAAGAAATATCAAAACCCCTCTAATTCTCTGCTATACACTGCCTCTCATTCAATAGAGCAGGCATTAGATGCTTTTAATGTATCGCCTACTTTGCTTACTGAGACTCAATTGAATGATCGTCATTAGATACACTAAATAAGCAGGAACCAAGCTGTGGATGTGGGCTCTAACATTGGCTTTTTTATAGGTGACTTTTTATGGGTAGGATGGAATGAAACGTTTTTTTAACAGCATTGAATACATAGAACAGCACCTGTATCAGGCTGTGAGCATTCATGATATTGCCAAGGCTTCCAGCTATTCGGTTTATCACTTTAGCCGTATCTTTAAATCCTTGGTGGGTGATTCACCCAAAGAGTATTTAAGGAAACGCAGACTAACCGTGGCGGCCAGTCGTTTGCTGCAAGACGATACCTCCATATTGGACTTGGCGCTGCAATGTCAATTTGAATCTCAGGAAGCTTTTACTCGAGCCTTTAAGCAGTTGTTTGCGGTGACGCCTGGGCAGTATCGTAAGGAAAGTGATCCATACCGATTAATTTATAAAGACCAATTTAGCCCGCATATGCTGCATCACTTGCAAAACCATTTGGTGATGGAGCCGACCATAGTGGAGCGAGAGCCCATAAAAACAGTGGGCATTGCCAAACGCTACAGCAATGATGACCTAGATTTAAAAAAGCTATGGTCGGCATTTAAACCTTATAAAGACAAGATACCTAACAGGGTTGGCGACGAATTATTCGGCATCTATGAAGAATACGAAGAAGACGGCGATGAAACCGGCTTTACCTATGTGTGCAGCGCACAAGTCAGCAGCTTTGATGATGTCCCCGAGAATATGGTGAGCCGTATCATTGCCGGGCAAAAGTATGCGTGTTTTGAACACAAGGGGGCATTGGCCTCGTTGGAGAGTACCCTGAAATTCATTTGGGGTAGTTGGTTGCCAAAATCTAAATATGACTATGTTGAAAAACCAGACTTTGAACTATACGGCCCTGGATTTTGCGACGCACCGGGTAATATTTTACGTATCTTTATTCCCATTCAAGACAAATAAAATAAACACAAAAAGCCATGCTAAATAATAACCCTATTTATTCAGCCCCTTTGAACGAAGGGGAGTTGCCTCTTGAGCAAGCGCCGGTGGTGACGCTGGCCAATGGTAACGATTGTACACCACAGCATTTTTTTGCATTTGATCATACTCTGGACAGCGTAGAAAAATTGGTCGGAAATATTGAATTTTCGGCTAATTATCCGGTGTTTGTATCTTGTGATAATGCCGGAGTATTTTTGCAGGTGGGAGTGCTGGGTTATGACAATTATGATCGCAGTAATAAATTTAAGCCGCAAAAATTAGTGTATGGCCGTAAATGGCGGGTAGAAAATAATTTACCTACCTCTGAGGTGATTCAAACGGTGTTTTTGGCCATTAAAAAAGCCCGTGAACATGAGCTAAGAGAATTTGTCACTCTGCATGATTCAGTGACTCATAAAACCAGTACGCCGTTTAATTGCCATCATGACTTCCCTTTGATGGCGGCCAACCATGAAATGTTTGCCACACAGCTAAATAAAAATGAATTAGATTTTAATGAAGCCAGTGTGAACGGACTGTTGGAAAAGCTTAGAATGGGTGGACGAAAAATTACCCTTGACGGCTTCCATGCAAGAGCCAGAGACACCATATTGGATTTTACTCTGGGCTTGCCACTGGGAAATAAGACAGATGAATTTACTGAATTTGATAATAGCCAGTTCACTCTTGTTTTAAAATATGGGAATTTGAATGAGCTTTTACATCAGTTAATGCATGAATTTGTGCAGGTTAGCGATCGATATGTAGAAGAGAACTTTTTATTTAATGGCTTTTCCCGTTTTAGCCGCCAACAGGATATTGCCAGTATTGGACAGTTTTCTATCCAGACACGTAGCATTGACGAAAAAGCATTTAATGAGTTATCAAAAGAGTTTTTCAGACAGCATAACGTCATGATTGATGCCACTCGAGTGCCGGTAATATTTAACGAAGCCCAAAGAAAGCGCTTGGGAGAAGTGCTGGCTAACGATTAACGCTGTTAATGCCTGCTGCCTAGTAGGCAATATCCTTTACCTCATTAATTTTCAAACCTTTCAATTTAATACTAGACTGATATCACGAGTTGGTAAGCTTAGAGTAAGGGGATTTTAAGCCTGTCTCATGCTTATATTTTTACGTTTTACTAAGTGTATTGTTATGACGTATTTAAAGAAGCTTCTGGTTGTTTTTTTAATGGGTTTGTTTTATTGGCCTATGGTGCAAGTGGCTGCGCAGTCCAGCAACACTGAAACCGTCATACTGAACGGTAAAAAATACCCTGTGCCCAAACCTTGGGCAGGAAGTAGAATAAGAGCCAGTGAACAAGCCGAATTCACGGATCTAGTGCCGTTACCTACTTGGCTCACTCAGAACAAGAGTCAAATTTATGTGACTCAAATCACCCGCCAAGCTTTATTGAAAATGGCCAAAAAAGCGGCTGAAGAAGATATTGTCTTGTTGATTGATTCCGGTTTCAGAAGTGCACAATACCAGGCCAAAATTTTAGAAAAATACCTCAACCAAAATATGGATTATCAAGGTTTGTTGCAAGTGGTAGCACCGCCTGGGTACTCTCAGCATATGCTGGGTAATAGCATTGATTTTGTTCCCAGTGAATTGGATTTTTCGGTGAGCAAACAATATGCCTGGCTTAAACAACACGCAGCAAAATTTAACTTCATAGAAAGTTACCAGCAGAAAAATGAAACCGGTGTAAATTGGGAGCCTTGGCATTGGCAATACCAGAGCCGGAACTAAAAATCTTTGGCAGTGGTTCACACTAGCGTTTATTTCTTTTGTTTCTATACAGCTTGTTTTTTAGATCTAATATTTTTTATTAAAGACTTCTTTCCCCATTTCTGGCTAAACTAAATCTTATATTCCTCACAAGGGAATACATTAACGATTCATCATCCTCTTTAAACAAAGAGCCTGAGGTCTTCGTTAAATCACATGTCATTTGCCAAGATAAACCTCAAAAGGGAGACTGGCCAATGTTTACCGCTATGCACAGCCAAGCCGTGCAAGAGCTGCACTTTTGCCATAAAGAACAGCTTAATGCCGTTATTGCCATTCATAATTTACGTCTGGGCCCAGCCTTAGGCGGATGTCGATTTTTACCCTACGATAGCGAACAAGAAGCCATTACCGATGCGCTTCGTTTAGCCAAGGGCATGAGCTATAAAGCCGCTCTGGCTCGAGTGCCACAAGGGGGCGGTAAGGCCGTCATTATGGCGCCCAAAGGACAATTTAAACGTCAAAAACTATTCAAACAGTTTGGTGAGTTCATTCACTCTTTGTCGGGGCGTTACATAACCGCCATGGACAGTGGCACCCAGGTAGGTGACATGGATGACATCCGTAGCCAAACCCCTTTTGTCAGCAGTTCCAGCGAAATAGGAGATCCGTCTCCCTCCACCGCGCAAGGTGTGGCTTTGGGCATTGCCACGGCCGTTCAATTTAAATTCTCACAAGATGTAGCAAGCATGCGCGTGGCCATTCAGGGCCTGGGTCATGTGGGCTTAGCGCTGGCCGAGCACTTGTATCTTAAAGGGGCAGAATTAATTGTTTGTGACGTGGATGATAAAAAATCTCGTCTGGCTCATGAAAAATTTAATGCCCGTGTGGTGGCAGTAGAGGATATCTATAAGCAAGAATGTGAGGTGTTTAGCCCTTGTGGTTTAGGGGCCATTTTAAATGATAAAAATATTGATGAGTTAAAATGTAATGTTATCGCTGGCTGTGCCAATAATCAGCTACAAACCGATGACATGGGCTTAAAGCTTCATGAAAAAGGCATCTTGTACGCACCTGATTACGTTATTAATAGTGGCGGATTAATATTTGCCTCTTCCCGTTTTAGAGGACTTAAACCCACCGAAATTACCCATGAAATAAATAAGTTAAAGAACACTTTGGATAAAATTTTTGTGTTATCCAATACCAAAAATAAAGCCTGTCATGAAATTGCCAATGAAATGGCCGAACATATTTTATTTGGTAATCCGCCTGAACTGCAGGAGGCTGTATGAAACATGCTGCGAATCATGTAAAGGAAATGGGTCACCAGCACCTTGCCCAATTCCACTTGGAATACATTCAATTTTTGGATGAGTCCAATGAGTGGGTGTCTGAACGCCCAAATTTTGCCAGCGATGACTGGTTGTTAAAAGCTTATGAATTTATGGTATTGAACCGAGTGTTTGATTCAAAAGCGGTGGCGTTACAGCGCACCGGTCAACTGGGCACTTTTCCTTCTAGTTTAGGTCAAGAAGCATTTGGCGTGGCCATTGGTTTGGCATTGCAAAAAGATGACGTGTTTGTGCCATATTATCGCGATCAAGGGGCGCACTTTTTACGTGGGCATAAACTGGAAGAGTTGCTCATGTATTGGGGAGGGGATGAGCGCGGCAGTGCTGCTGGGCCCAAGCAAGATTTTCCTATTTGTGTGCCCATTGCTACCCAGATTACCCATGCCGCCGGGGCAGCGGCTGCATTAAAAATTAAAGGACAAAAACAAGTGACCATGGTCACCATTGGTGATGGCGGCACTTCAAAAGGAGATTTCTTTGAAAGTTTAAATGTGGCGGGTGTTTGGCAATTGCCACTGATTGTTTTGGTGAACAATAATCAATATGCCATTTCGGTTCCCAGAGAAATGCAATGCAGTGCCCCCACCTTAGCGCAAAAAGCCATTGGTGCGGGCATGCACGGTATACAGGTAGACGGTAACGATATCATGGCCATTTATCAGGCTATTTTAGAGGCGAGAAAACGCGCCGATGATCATAAAGGCGCCACCCTCATTGAAGTCATGACCTATCGTTTGGGCGATCACACCACCGCCGATGATGCCAGTCGTTATCGCCACGGTGAAGAAGTGAAAGAGGCCTGGTTAAAAGAACCGGTTAAACGTTTGCAAACATTGCTGTTTGATTTGAACTTATGGGATTCACAAAAAGAAAAGGCACTGCAAACTCAATGCACCGAGCAAGTGGAACAGGCGGTGAAAAATTATTTGCAAATTGAGCCGCAAACACCACAAAGCATGTTTGATCACTTGTATGCCGATTGGCCTGAAAATATGAATGAGCAGTTAGACATATTGGCGGACAAGGTCGAGCGCATGGACCCAGGCCAAAATCATTAAAAACGGAGCACGCTATGAATAATTCTGCGATCTCAAACGATCAGGCTGAACAAGTTGATGCCGTTTTACTAGATGCGGTTAATCTGGCTCTGCATTATGAAATGGAACACGATGAAAGCGTGGTGGTATTAGGAGAAGACATTGGCACTAATGGTGGTGTGTTTCGCGCTACTGCCGGCTTAAAAGATAAATTTGGTTTTAAGCGTGTGATGGATACCCCTTTAGCTGAAGCGCTTATTAGTGGTTTGGCCATTGGCATGGCCAGCCAGGGTTTAAAGCCCGTGGCTGAAATTCAGTTTATGGGGTTTATATTTCCAGCGTTTGAGCATTTGTTTTGCCATGCAGGGCGCATGCGTAATCGTACTCGCGGACGCATGACGTGCCCCATGGTGTTGCGTGCGCCTTATGGCGGCGGCATACACGCTCCCGAGCATCACAGTGAAAGTACCGAAGCCCTCATTGCCCATGTGCCTGGCATTCGTGTGGTGGTGCCATCATCACCTGCCCGTGCCTATGGCTTGTTACTGGCGGCCATTCGCGACCCAGACCCGGTGGTATTTTTAGAGCCCAAGCGGATTTATCGTGGCAGCCAGCAAGTGATTCAAAATAATGGCCAGGCGCTACCACTGGATAGCTGCTTTACTTTGCGCCAGGGTAAAGATATTAGCCTTATCAGTTGGGGCGCGTGCATCAGTGAAACCCTACAGGCAGCCGAGGTTTTGGCGCAAAAAGGGATTAGCGCCGAAGTGATTGATGTGGCCACCCTTAAACCTTTGGATATGCGGACTATACTGTCTTCAGTGGCGACTACCGGACGTTGTTTAATTGTACAAGAGGCGGCCCGTTCTTTTTCGGTGGGGTCGGAAATTAGTGCTCAAGTAAGCGAAAAATGTTTTTTAAATTTGCTGGCGCCGGTGCAAAGAGTTACCGGTTTTGATACCCATATGCCTTATTTTAAGAATGAAAATTACTATCTACCTAGTACCGACGACATAGTGGCGGCGGCTTTGAAAACCTTTAAGGATAATTAGCGGCATCACAAATGCCGCTGTTAATTGGCAAAAATGAAAATTACTATTTACCTAGTACCGACGACATAGTGGCAGCAGCTTTGAAAACATTTAAGGAAAATTAGCGGCATCACAAATACCGCTGTTAATTGGCAAAAAACGAAAATAATTACTTGCCCAGTACCGACGACATAGTGGCAGCAGCTTTGAAAACCTTTAGGACAACTAACGCTAAAAATAAAGCGGATATAAGTAATTTAAAAATCAGGATGATTAAATGAAATATTTTAAGTTGCCAGATTTAGGTGAAGGCCTAAGTGAAGCTGAAATTGTTGAATGGCATGTGAAAGAGGGAGAAGAAGTTAAAGTTGATCAACTCATGGTGTCGGTGGAAACCGCCAAGGCAATTGTAGAAGTGCCTTCTCCACAGGCAGGTGTAGTGGCTGCTTTATTTGCCCAGGTGGGAGATGTTATTCATTTGGGGGAGCCTCTGGTTGAATATGCTGGCGAAGAAGATGATTCCAGTT
>ERZ1027231.211-NODE-211-length-26099-cov-53.298418_pt1 | contig 26099 bp, 22 predicted proteins | sample MGYA00520866_ERZ1027231 | MGnify/ENA primary metagenome ERZ1027231 (study PRJEB33311, sample SAMEA4378411) | marine metagenome | biome: Marine biome; feature: Fjord; material: Water | collected 2014-07-20T08:00:00Z/2014-07-... | depth 75 m ...
ATCACATCAGATCCCGATGATGCCGCCATAGTACAAACAATTATCAACTTATCTAACAGTCTAAAATATGACGTTATTGCGGAAGGTGTTGAAACTCAAGAGCAGCGACAATTTTTATTTAATAATGGCTGCAGTCAATATCAAGGATATTTGTTTAGCCGTCCTGTGCCTATTACTGAGTTTGAAGCATTAGTAAGCTCCATGTCTGTTAGTGTTGCTCCTGCGTTAGGCTAATAAGTATAAAGCTGTAACATTGTCAGAAAAATAAATACTAATTCGTTTGCATAAATCAATCGGGCAAATACGCATGAGTGCTATATCTGATGCTTTAAAATTTACTGAAGAGGGAATGAGCAAAATGCCGGCGTTTCTAACCAAAAGAATACTCGCAAGTCGCCAACGCTCTGAACAAGATGGACGCGTCGTACTCATGAACATTTTAGAGGGATGGATTGAAAAATTTGCTGAGTAATTCAGGTGATGGCTGTAAGTACTTAGCCATAATTAAACCACGTTCCTTTTTAGAAGAATGTATTAGCCTTAGGAATTTACTCAAAAACTCAGTGACTGCACTAAATCGTTAAGCCATAAAATATAACTTTATTATCCCTTAAAGACCCCACTCTTCTTTGTCATAAAGAGTGGGGTCGAGTTAATCGTCGCTATCCTTACATTAATTTCATTACTGAAAATAATGATTAATAACGAGCACACTTGAAAATAAAAACACCATGAAACTCAGGCTACTTTATCAATTTTTACGTGCCAATATTTCACCAAAGGCTAAAGTAACGAACAAACCGACACTCACTTGTGCAATGTAACTTAAATCAATTGGCTCCCCTGGTACCCAGAAAAAGAGTAAAATGGCAACTATCAATATCAAGATACACAAACCAGCAAATAGTTTTGCAGATAGCTCTCCTCCTGGCACTCTAAATGGGCGGAATTTATTGGCGTCTCGTTGACGTAGCTTTAAAAAAGAACAGTGCATTGCGATATAGGGCATTAAAAATATTATTGCGCCGAACGAGAACAACGTCCAATACAGCTCTTCTGCATTTTTCGCCATTAAACCATAAATAATTAACATAGCTGCGCAAGTTGACGATAAAATGATCGCAGAGCCAATTGGCATCTCGTGTTTCTTCGTTAAAATACCAAATATACTTGGCATTTCTTTTTCCTGACCCGCTTCGGCCATTGCGGCATTTCCTCCCAAAGTCCAAGCAATCATCGATGCAAAGAAAGTAAATAATGTCATGATACCAAGTACAGAAACTAGCAGGTCGCCCGACTCATTCCCCCCAAATAATTCTCTTAGCGTGACAGCAAAAATACTTACAATTTCAACTTCTCCAGCAGGAACGGCCGCCAATATACCAACGGTACCAAAAATATAAAGAAACGCAGTAATAGCCCCAGATATAAACATAGCTTTAGGAATATTCTTCTCAGGAGATATTATTTTGTTACTTTCTGACATGATAAGCTCAAGACCTAAGCAACCATAAACAATTACCGGAATATAAGCCAAACCACTCGACAAATCAGCCACAGCGGCTGACAAACTCAAGTCATTGGCAAATCCATGTGTTAGGCCATAGTTGATTCCAGCTCCACCGATAGTCAATACGATTAAGAACTTCATTGGGGTCGCCACAAGTAGTAACCACTTGGTATAATGCAGTGGCACACTGTTTGTAATCGCAAGTAAGAAACACAGGAAAATGGCTATAGAGATCTGAGTCCATAAACTCATATCAGGAAAAAACAAAGCCGATAACATACCTGAGAACATGATAAAGACTGAAGGAACCCACAAGGCTATATTCACCCAGTATAACCAAGTAATACGAGCCCCCCAACGCGCACCAAATGCGTCTCTAACCCAGGCATAAATCCCCCCTTGTTCTGGATAAGTAGCGCCAAGCTCTGACGTCACTAAAGTGTTTGGTAACATAAAGAAAATGATTGTAACTAGCCACCAAAATACTGCGTAAGGCCCTACAGAGGCAGACATAGCGATTTGCTCAACTAATAAAATAGCTGAAATGCAGTAGAAAATCATGTCTTTGTAGCCAAACATGTTTTCAATTTTTTTTAATTGTGTCATGCAGTTAACTCCTAATTATTATCGTTATAGTTATAAAAGAATACTTGCATTTATTCTGTTTTTTGGTGACTTGCTGTTGCATATAAGCATAACAAATCAAGTGCTAAAGACGCTCCAGCGAGTGACGTTATTTCAGCATGATCATATGCTGGGGATACTTCAACCAAATCCATACCTATCAAGTTAATCCCCTCAAGGCCACGTAAAATGCGTTGCGCCTGATAAGTAGTTAATCCTCCCACAACAGGTGTACCGGTACCCGGAGCATAAACAGGGTCGAGACAATCAATGTCAAAGGTTAAGTAACATGGATTATCACCGACAATTTTTTTTATTTGTGCCGAGATTTCTTCTGGTTGCTGACTGTGTACGGCATGATTATTAATAACATTAAAACCTATAGTGTCATCAATAGCTGTTCGCATGCCAATTTGCACTGACCGTTCTGGTGAAACAATACCTTGCTTAGCCGCATGGTAAAACATGGTGCCGTGATCAATCTTACCTTTGGTGTCATTCCATGTATCGTAATGCGCATCAAAATGAATGAGAGATATTTCTCCACCAAACTTTTTTGCATACGCCTTTAGAATGGGATAGGTGATAAAGTGGTCGCCGCCTAAACATAAGGTTGCGCAATCTTGGTCAAGAATGTGACTAATGTGCTCTTCAATGTCCTGTGGAACCTGCTCAGGCATACTAGTATCAATACCACAATCGCCATAATCAACAACAGGTAAGGTTTCAAATGGGTCTATTCCCCAATGAGCTACGGTTCCCCAAGCCAAGTTACTCGATGCAGCTCTAATGGCTCGAGGACCTAAACGGGCACCTGATCGATTACTCAGTGCTAAGTCATATGGAATACCTGTCACAGCAACTTTTGCGTGAGTTAAGTCTTTACTGTACTTTCGTCGTAAAAAGCTTAATACACCGGAAAAAGTCGGCTCAATTTCAGTTCCTAACAGTTCTTCTTTGGTAATGGCAAAATCAGTGGGTCTAGTCATTAGTTATTCCTCTTCTGGATTAGTTATGGCAGTATTTCACTAAGTCACGCATTTGTAGATCCCCTGAAATTGGGATCGTATTTAGTGTGAATTAAAGGAACACTATACTGATGAAAAAATCGTCTACAGATTGGAATAAATGGCATCAAGATCTAGCAAAAGTATTACATAACACGGATCAAACGGATGGTTTGACTGTGTTGTTATATGCCTTGGAGAACTTAGTCGATGCCTCAAGCGGCCTAGTAACTAAATATGTGACAGGTGAAAAACCTGAAATCACTCATCAAAGATTACTAGCGTCTGAGAGCAAGCAATTACAGATAAGCAACTATTCAAGTGGTGCTTATTTATTAGACCCTTTTTATCGCCTAGCATATGATCTCAATAAGACTGGAGTCTTTACATTGAAACAGGTTGCTCCAAACGGCTTTGTTGAATCAGAATACTATCGCCGATTCTACTCACAACTCGATATACAAGATGAAATTTGCCTCATTATTAGGCCAGAATGTGGTGTGATTTTTAGTATTTCCCTCGCTAGGCTAGGAGGGAAAGTGCAATTTTCTGCTCAAGAAATATTTACACTCGAAATCGTATTTTCCGTAGTACAAGCAATATTAACTAGCTGGTACCTAGCAAATAACAGTCGAAAAACAGAACAACTTAGCTGGCAACTTGATGAGGCATTAAAACAATTTGGCAGTTCGGTGCTGACTAAAAAGGAATGTGAGGTACTACACCTCACCTTACAGGGCTATTCAGTGAAGTCTATTGCGGACAAACTAGAAAATGCCATAGAAACGATTAAATACCATAGAAAGAACTTATACAGAAAACTAGATATTAACTCCCAACCAGAACTATTCAACCTCTTTATTACCGCACTAAAAGAATTACCGATAGGACTAACTGTCGATCCTTTAACATTGATTAAATAAGAAATATATCTACTATCGATAACACTAAGGCATAAAGGTTATCATCGTTGAAAAGTCACTCTTAATAAATTCTCTACATCTAGTTAATTAAGTAAATTTAGTTAACATTGACTGACAATACTCAGTTTTCAACAATCGAGTTACTTCACTTTTTTCATTGTTGATAACATCTAACATCAGTTTATCTGTCGATTGACGCATCAGTTTTCGACTAGTTTGTACTGAGTCTGCAGGTAATCTGGCAATGCTTTGCGCTACACTGATTGCTTTTTCTAGTACTTCTTGAGAGTGGCAGACCTGATTAACAATACCATATTCGTAGGCTTGCTCTGCGGTGAAGGGGGCTCCTAAGACAGCCAACTCGAACGCTCTATTATGACCCACTTTTAATGGCAGTAATAAACTTGCTCCGGCTTCCAAACAGATACCTAGGTGTGTAAAAGGCAGGATAAATTTACTGTTATTTGCTGCAATAATCATATCGCACTGCAACAATAATGTGGTACCAATACCGACAGCAGGTCCAGCAACCGCTGCAACAATAGGTTTAGAAAAGCTTGCCAGTTGCTCTATAAATGCAAACGCGGAAAGCTCTTCGTCATTGCCTGATTCAGCAAAATCATTACCGGCAGTAAAACAATTTTCATCTCCTTGAATGAGCAGGCAATGTATATGTGCTGATTCATTGGCATAGGTTAACTGCTCACACAATAATTTATACATGGCAGCATTAATTGCATTTTTTTTCATTGGTCTATTGAGCGTTATGGTCAAAACGCCTTGATGTTCTGCTGTTAAAACTAAATTTTTCATTATGGTTTCACTTAATAAGAGAGACATTTGTTAGGCCAAAATAATTTGGCTATTAAAGTCTGGATTAGAGAATGGCTTATCGTTAACAACCCAAGCCTAGCGAAAGAGTGCTTTCAATAACTTAACCTTATTACCATAAGGTGCATACCTCAGCGGTATATCTAACCAAGTAGCCGACTTAATGACGCTTTTTTTATGACTAAATAAGTCGAATGATAATTTGCCATGATAAGAGCCCATACCGCTTTCACCAACCCCACCAAAAGGTAAATGACTATTAACAGCGTGCATCAAGGTATTATTAATATTGACTCCGCCACAGCGTATTTTACGCACAAGTGTTTGCTCAAACTGCTTATCTTCAGTAAAGATATACATAGCCAATGGATGTTGAGGCAGTTTGGCTATTTGTTGACAAACATCCGCGATATCAGAAAACTCTAATACCGGTAAAACTGGACCAAAAATCTCTTCCTGCATGATGTCATCATCATGGGTAACATCTCTTAACAGCGTCGGAGCTATAAACTTTTCACTCTCATCGGTTTGTCCACCAACAACAACTTTGTCCGTTGGGATCAGTTCGCTGACACGTTTGAAGTGGCGAGCATTAATCATTCGAGAGAAATCTTTACTGTGGATAGGGTCTGAGCCATACCACTGCAAGATAACTTCTTTGGCTTTTTCGAGAAAGGCTTCTTTAATATCACGGTGAACATAGACATGGTCAGGTGCAATACAGGTTTGTCCTGCATTTAAAAAGCGACCTGATAATATGCGTTTTACCGTCAAATCCAGCTTACAGTCTTTATCAACTATGGTCGGTGACTTTCCACCTAACTCTAAAGTGACAGGTGTTAAGTGTTTTGCTGCAGCTGCCATAATAATGCGACCTACATTTGGACTACCAGTGAAGAAAATATGGTCAAACTTATTTTCAAGTAATTGATTGGTGACTTCGGTGCTTCCCAAAAGACAACTGACATATTTATCAGGAAATGTTGCTGTGATCACTTCTGCAATTAAAGCAGAAGTTGCCGGCGTTAATGATGATGGTTTAACAATGACGGTATTGCCCGCAGCAATAGCGCCAATTAGCGGCTGAAATGCTAACAACACAGGATAATTATAGGGCACTAAAATCAGTACATTACCTAATGGGCAATATTCAATTCGACTCTTTCCTGGCTGGCTTAAAAGATTGGTTTTAACCCGTTGCGGTTTCATCCATTTTTTTAAATGTTTAATGGCGTCCTTAAGATCATCATACAAAATGACTAATTCAAAATAAGCTTCAAATTCCGGTCGACCCAAATCTTTATATAAGGCTTCAACAAATCGCTCTTTGTTATCTAAAATCACTTGTTGCAGCTTTTTCAGCTGAATAAGTCGAAATTCATAAGTATGTGTTTCATCAGTATTAAAAAAATCACGTTGCCGCGTTACCGCGTTATTGATATCAAGGGTTGACATAATTGACTCTCATTTCATTACGTTGGCAATGCTTTTTGTCTCAAGCAGCCAAAACGCTTTGCTTTTGATTGGGATGGTTTATCGATTTAATACATCAATGAAGTCATTAAACGCTTGGTAGTCTTAGTAAAACAATTTCCCCCTCCACTTCCAATACCGTGCTTCCCTTGGCATTTTTTACCTTAAACGTTAACTCTGCGTTTCCTCTGTCATTACGAGTATCGACGCTTAATTTGGCAATAGTCACGTGAACCGTTAGGCAATCATCAACAAAAACAGGTAGTCGAAATTGACACTTTCTAAGCTCTCTTCCCGCGACGATGTGCCAATTGGCATAAATGTTATCAAAGGTTAAACGCTGCATTATGCCCAAGGTATGTATGCCACTGGCACACAGCGCACCTATAGGTGATAACTTGGCTTTTTCTGGGTCAACATGAAACTCCATGGGATCATAACGTTTAGCAAAATCAATTATCTCACGCTCACTGACTTGATAATGACCATAAGAAAATTGCTCACCTTCTTTGAGTTCATCCCAATAGATCTTTTTATTTTGTTCTGTGTTGGCTGACTTTACTGCTAGCTCATTGATAATGTCACTCATTATGCCCCCTCAAAATCTGTCAAAATCATATCAGCAGCTTTTTCACCGATCATGATGGTTGGCGCATTGGTATTTCCACTAACTAACTTAGGCATAATAGACGCATCAACCACTCTTATCCCTTTTAGTCCATGTACTTTAAGTTGTTCATCAACAACTGCCATGGCATCAGACTCTGGACCCATTTTACAAGTACAAGCGGGATGGTACTGAGTGTCTGAGCGATTACGAATGTCTTGCTCTAGTGCATGCTCATCACCTTTTTCAACAGGGAAAAGTAACTTTTGACGGATACCATCAAAAGGAGTGCTTTCAAGAATAGCGCGCATTTTTTTCGCCCCCCGTTTGATCAGCTCTAAATCTTTTTCGTTATCAAAAAATTGAGGATCGATTGCTAACGAATCTTCTGGATTACGACTATTGAGTTTCACTTCACCCGTGCTATCAGGACGAAGCACCGTAATATGACAACTATAACCATGACCAAAATTCACTTTACGAGCATGATCATCAACGATACCAGGAACAAAAACTAACTGGGCATCTGGTGCAACCACATCATCTTGTGTACTAAAAAAAGCGCCGGATTCGGCAAGCGTACTAGTCACTTTTCCAGAACGTTTATTCTTCCATTCAAACATCGATTTAAGCATGCTGGTGCCACCTTGCAGCGATAGACCAAAAGTCTCATCACTACTGGCAACTCGGTAAGTTTGTATATAATCAATGTGATCTTGTAAGTTTTGACCAACACCAGGCAGATGATGAATGAGTGGTATTTTTTTGTCTTGTAGGTGTTCTTCAGGCCCAATCCCAGAGAGCATTAATACATGGGGTGAACCAAAAGCGCCGCCACTAAGAATGACTTCTTTATCACAATGAATATCGACTGACTTTTTGTCTTTTCTATAGCGTATACCAACTGCTTTTTTTCCTTCAAATAGCACTTTTTCCGTTAAGGCATGCGTAATTACCGTTAAATTTGGCCGGCTTAAATTTGGGGTTAAAAAGGCTTTAGCTGCGCTGCAACGTTCACCGTTTTTCACCGTGCGCTGATACATAAAACAACCTTCTTGCTCAACACCATTATAATCATCATTGTGTTTCAGGCCTTGTTCCTGGCAAGATGCAATAAACATGTCATTAGTATTACTGGCAGCCGTTGCATTTGAGACACCAAGCGGACCGTCTTGACTATGATATTGGTCAGAAAAGTACTCATTACCTTCAGACTTTTTAAAATAAGGCAGTACTTCTTCATAGCTCCAGCCCTTATTACCTAGCGCAGACCAATTATCGTAATCCCATTTATTACCACGTACATAAAGCATGGCATTGGTAGATGAGCAGCCGCCAAGGGTTTTTCCTCGAGGTTGATAACCTTTACGACCGTTTAGACCTTTTTGAGGAATAGTTTCAAATGCCCAGTTATTTATTTTCGTTGGCAACATTGCAGCAACGCCTGCGGGTGCATGAATAAAAACACTTTTATCGGGTCCTCCCGCTTCTAATAAACAAACAGAAATATTAGGATTTTCGGTTAGACGCGCGGCTAACACACAACCTGCTGAGCCAGCACCAACAATAATATAGTTGTACATTTTCTATTCCCCATCATTAATCACAACTCATAACGGTTGTTATTTATTAATACCAACCCCGTTAAGTTTTTACTCACTTGTGTTGGTTAAAATATCCCAAGGCGGCGTTGCTCTCAATCCCACTAGCCAGCTATTAGTCAATCAAGCGCCTACCCTTGAATTATTTTTCCTGCGCACAACAAGATCACAAACTCAATGAAATTGGTATAAAACTCGAGTGAGCTAAGTAACTCGAGTCGTCTTTGTTATTTTCCGTAAAGCGTTACAACAACCGCCCCACCAAGGCCAACATTATGCTGTAAAGCTAACCGAGCGCCTTCAACTTGACGTGCACCTGCTTGGCCTCGTAAATGCCAAGTTAATTCAGTACATTGTGCCAGTCCTGTTGCGCCGATCGGATGACCTTTGGACATCAAACCTCCAGATGGACCAATCACAAACTTACCGCCATAAGTATTATCACCGTTATCAATAAACTCTGCGGCACCGCCTTCTGGGCAAAGTCCTAAACCTTCATAACTGATCACTTCATTAGTGGTAAAACAATCGTGTAATTCAATAACATCAATGTCATCTGAGCTAATACCTGCCATGTTATATACTTTCTGAGCTGCTATTTCTGTCATGCCTTTACCCGCAGCATAAATAGGGTCTTGCCACGACTTTTCAGTGTCTGTTGCCATGGCTTGGGCTAGAATCTTCACCCCATTAGTAATGCCATGTTTTACAGCAAAAGTTTCACTACATACTATAGTCGCCGCAGCACCACATGTTGGTGGACAAGCCATTGTTCTTGTCATATATCCATCATAAATAACTTTATCATTGAGCACATCTTGATAAGTCAGTGGTTTGGTAAACATAGAGTAAGGGTTATGCACCGCATGACTACGAGATTTTGCTGAAACTTTGGCAAAAATATCAGCCTCAGCACCATATAAATCCATATAATGACGACCTGCAGCACCAAAAGCTTGTAAAGCCAAGGGGCCATCGGGTGCATTGAATTTATCTAAAACGGGTTTTGCACGGTCAAAAGGACTTTCTCTATCATCCCAACCTGAGCCCAATGCACCTGGTTGCATTTCTTCAAAACCAAAAGCCAGTGCACATTCAACTTCACCCGAAAGCACCGCTTGTCTTGCTAAAAACAACGCTGTAGAACCACTAGAGCAATTATTGTTAACGTTTACCACAGGAATACCGCTTTGGATAACGTCATAAAATGCATGCTGAGCACAGGTACTATCACCATAAATATAAGCACCAAAGGCTTGTTGAATTTTTGTTGCATCAATACCTGCATCAGCCAATGCGATATTTATCGCTGTAGCAGCCATCACACGATAAGGCTCTTGCTGACCAGGTTTGCAAAACTTTGTCATACCGACGCCGGCTACGATTACTTGACTCATTTTTTATCTCCTAAGATTGTTTTCCAAAGACACCATCAGCTTTCAGCTGATTAATTTGTTGTTCACTAAAGCCAAACTCTTGTTGTAAGATTTGGTTGTGCTCACCTAAGTTACATCCTTTAAAATGATACTTGGCAGGGCTAGCTGACATTTTGATTGCGCAGCCCACTTGTTTAATACCATCAACCTCGACAATCATTTCGCGACTATTAATTTGCTCATGCTGACAAGCTTCGTCCATGGTTAACACTGGCTCAACACAGGCATCAATTGAGCGAAATAGTTTCTGCCAATAAGCAAAATTCTGCGATTTAAAAATATCGGTCAATTGCGCCTTAAAGGCTTGCTGGTTCTCTAGTTTGGGCGAAAGGGCTAACTCGACCAGTGCTGGCTGCCCTATTGCTTCGCACAAGCTTTTCTTAAATTGCGGTTCTAAACCACCGACTGAAAAGTAACGCTCATCATTGGTTTGGTAATAATCATAAAACTGTTGACCATTAAGTAACTCTTGCTCAGGCCCTGTTGTTGTTTCTGCACCAAGATAATTTGAGGCAGCAAACACATTCAGGCTAAAAGCAGCATCTGTAATACTGATATCTATTTGTTGCCCAATCCCAGTTTCTAAGCGTTGTATCACTGCCGCCAGCAAACCTGCGACTAAATGCATTGAACCACCTGCCACATCCGCTATTTGAATGCCCGCAGGCACAGGCGCAGTATTGACTCTGCGGCTATAATCTTGCGTGCCTGCAATAGCCAAGTAGTTATTATCATGACCACCTCTATCTTTATAAGGCCCCGTTTGTCCATAACCGGTTAAAGAGCAATAAATAAGTTTAGGGTTAATCGCTTTTAACGCTTGATAACCTAAGCCCAATTTATCCATCACGCCGGGTCTAAATTGCTCAACCACCACGTCATATTCAGCTATCAGTTGTTTGACAATTTCAATAGCATCTGGCTTTTTAAGATCTAAACCAATGGATTTTTTCGAGCGGTTTAAATAACGATGTGCATACGAAGCATCACCATCAAGCTCGCCAATGATGCGTGCTAAATCAGTACGGCCCGGCGCTTCAACACGTAAAATCTGGGCGCCTAAATCTGCTAACACTAAGGTGCCAAAAGGGCCCGGTAGCAAGGTAGAAAAATCTAATATTTTTACATTAGCAAGTGCTGACATAACTAACCTTTTAGAAGTAAGGAGAGTGATTAGCTCTCCTTGGTTTATGTAAAACCTAATGAATATTGAATAAATGCTTATTCAAATAAGTAACTAAATTGCAGCGTTACTGTGCTTGGTTGGCTAAAAGAAGCAAATTGCGAACCTGCAAATAACGGCACATCATTGGCGTAATAAAAGTAGCTTTCATCGGTTATATTTTTAAAGATGAGATCTGTTTTCCAAAGGCCATCAGGTGAAGCGACACTTACTGCAGCATTCCAAACAATATATGCATCTTGCACCGTAATAGGGTCTAAATCTGCCGTAGCAAAGAAATCATCAACATAGTTGCTATCAATACGGCTAGTGACCACATATTCGTTTATGGCAAACTCATGTTGTAAGCTTAACGATAGCGTTATTTCAGGCACATCTTGATTGGTTTTACCTGAAAGATCATTCAGCCCAGCAGCAGCACAAGCTGAGCCCGTCAAACCTGAGTCAATGATTTGCTGTGCAGTACAGCCTGCATTCTTATAATCGTCGAATTCAAAATCAATGTAACCAAAGTTAGCATCAAAGGTAAATTCATCGTTTATTAACCATCTTAATTCAGCCTCAAGGCCACGAGAGGTTGCTTTAGCTGCATTTTCAACAACAAACGTTGTGCCACCAGTAAATAGTGTGGTTTGCATATTGTCATAAGCAACATTAAACAACGCGGTATTTAGCAATACAGAGCCATCGAAAAATTCAAATTTACCGCCAATTTCAGAAGAAATAGCCTCTTCGTTTTCGTATTCAATTTCATCTAAGTCAGGCGACATGGCAATGGCATTAAATCCACCCCCTTTAAAACCTTTACTGACGGAGACATAAAAGCTAGCACTATCAGAGGCAAGCCAGCTCAAACTAGCAGAAGGTGAAAACAGGTTTTCTTCTCGAGATAACGGTACGGAATGCGGATACGCTTCCATAATGGCCTGACTCCAAATAAACAGTTCCATTGGGTTAGTTAACGGTAAACCACTCTTACTGCCATCTCCTGTACCGCCGTAAACTTCTACCGTTTGACGACCTGTTTTTTCTTCTTTTGAATAACGCCCTGACAGTTCCAGTTTCAACGACTCAGTTAAACCAAAAGTAACTTGTCCAAATACTGCTAAGGTATCGGTTTCTTGTTCAAGTTCATTAAAACGACTGGTTACTGCATGCTCAATAGGAATAGGAAAAGCACCTGCAACTGGCGTACCTGGAGCTGTTGCAAAATCAGCAACCGCATCAACTAATAAGTCACTAGTTTGCCAAAAGGCACCAAATAAATATTCAAAGTCATCGTTATCTTCTGAAACAAATCTTAACTCTACGCTGTTTTGTTCGTAATCTTCTGATTCACTAAACTGTATGACAGGTAAAGGACCAAAATCAGCATCTTGAGAACGAACAAAGTCTAAGTTAGATTGTGCTATCGTCGCGGTAATGGTGCCTTGTGCAATTTTATAATCACTTTTTAGTGCATATTCACTAAAATTAGCGTCCATAAAGTAAGGCGTCTCTTCGCCATTAAATCCTAGGCCCGGGTAGTTACCATTTGAAATATTGGTTTTACCATCAACATTGTCTTCTGCACCAAACATTCTCGCGAGTGCTGTTATTGGTTGACTGTCTTCCAAGTAGAGGATTTCATATGGGGCACCTTTTGTTTCAAATTTGCCATTCTCTGCACGTAAGTTAACTTTAAAGTCATCGTTTACCTGCCAATTTAAAATACCGCGCAATGCGCTATCTTCCTTGGTCGGCATAGTTTCGCCATTCGCTTCGTTTTCAACCCAACCTTCTTCGCTATTTGAGCCTTTAAAAGCAAAACGCCCAGTTAAAGAGCCACTGTCGTTAAGTGCCCCTGTGACATAACCTGAATAATCAACTTTTTCATACTCAAATTCATAGCCCACGGTTAGCTTAGCTTCAAAATAATCTTTTGGCTGTGCGGGCAAAATGCTAATAACACCACCAACGGTATTTTTGCCAAACAAACTTCCTTGAGGACCACGTAATACTTCAATCGCATCAACATCCATAAAGGAAAAACGTGATTGCACACCTCGGCCGTGGTAAACACCGTCTAAAAATATACCAACCGATTGCTCACCACCCGCTTGAAGATCTGAATTTACCCCACGAATAGAAATAGTATCTTGTACCGCATTTTCTGAAATACTAACGTTAGGCAAAGACTGAGATAAGTCATCTAACTTATTAACTTTCATTTGGCTTAATGACTCACCACTAATGACGCTGACCGAAGCAGGTACTTCTCGCAGGGTTTTAACCCGTTGACCACCTCTTACTTCAATCACCTCAACATCTTTGGTGTCTACGGTTGACTCATCCAGCTCTTCTGCTGCCACGTTATTAACTAATAAAGCAGAGGCAACCGAAATTGCGATCATGCTTTTTGCTATAGGTAGGATATTCATAATATCTCCAATTATTCCGCTTAAGTGAGCAAGGCTTTTTATTATATTTTTTAGCCTAGTTTATTGTAATAATTCGTTATTTTTTTCTTATTATTAATATTATTGCTATTAGTCTTTAATCAGCTCTCTGCCGATAATTTCTTTCATTATCTCTGAAGTTCCACCATAAATTCGTTGCACACGCGCATCCACAAACTCTCTCGCGATGCGGTATTCGGTCATATAGCCGTAGCCGCCGAAAAACTGTAAGCATTCATCTGCGACTTTACCTTGTAACTCAGTGACATGTAGCTTTGCCATTGAAGCAGTTACTGCATCAAGATTGTTTTCAGCTAGTAGCATCACACACTGATCAACAAAGGCTTTTTGCACACGAACACCTGTGGCAAGCTCTGCCAATTTAAACCGTGTATTTTGAAAGTCCGCTACGCGCTTACCAAAGGCATTGCGCTCTTTCACATACTCTAGGGTAATTTCTAACATGCCCTCTGCTGCCGCTTGTCCTCCAACCGCTAATAATAAACGCTCACGTGGCAACTCTTTCATCATGGCGATAAAACCAGTATTAAGTGGTCCTAATAACGCATCGTCTGGCACGAACATCTCATCAAAAAATAGCTCTGAGGTATCTTGACAATGAATCCCCAATTTCTTGAGTTTTTGCCCTTTGACAAAACCTTTGGTGTCCGCATCGACAATAAATAAAGAAACACCTTTTGCGCCCGCATTGGGATCAGTTTTACAGGCCAGTACCACAATGTCGCAGTGTTGGCCGTTAGAGATGAAGGTTTTACTACCGTTTATTACATAACCGCCTTCAACTTTTTTCGCCGTGGTTTTTAGTGCTTTTAAATCACTGCCGGCACCTGGTTCGGTCATGCCAATAGCACCAACACACGCACCAGTGGCCATTTTAGGTAAGTACTTTTGTTTCTGTACTTCAGTACCCATATTTAAAATATAATGACCAACGATACCGGCATGAACAGCAATACCACCACCCGCAATAGCGCCAACACCTCGACGATAAAAAATATCATTTATCAGTGCTGCGAATTTAAAGTCGACACCAAAACCGCCGTACTCTTCTGGAATATCAACACATAACAATCCAGCTTCACCTAACTTGTCCCATATCTCCCTTGGCATCCAAGCTTCGTCTTCCCATTTTTCATAGTAGGGAGCAATTTCTTTATCAATAAACTTATTTACCGATTCAGAAAAAATCCGTAAATCTTCATCAATCCAAGTACAATAAAAAGGGTTCATAATTGTTCTCCTACATTCTTAAACCACCACCAACCACCACTGTTTGGCCGCTGATGTAATTTGATTCTGGTGTACAAAATAAATAAATTCCGTTAGCCGCTTCTTCAGCAGTACCACTGCGTCCAAGTGGTATCATGCGCGCAAAACCTGCACTCACTTTTTCAGGAATACCCACGCCAACTTCGTTGCCATCAACCACAATCGTTTTCTTAACATCGGTTGCTTGGGTTAGGCGAGTTTCAACAACACCAAAAGCAACACAATTCACATTGATTTTAAGACGACCTAACTCTTTAGAAAGTGTCTTAGTCATGCCATTTAATGCCGATTTCATCGAAGAGTAATTGACCTGTCCGATATTGCCGTATTCACCAGCAATCGATGAAATATTAATTATTTTACGGAATACTTCGATGCCGGCTTCAGCCTCATTTTTTGCCGCTGAAGTTACCGCTTTGGTAAATGCTCGGTTAAGCTGAAAAGGTGCTTTAAGGTGAATATCATACATAGCATCAAATTGTTTATCCTCGGCCTTGTGCAGCAGTGAGTCCCAAGTATATCCTGCGTTATTCACTAAAATATCTGGCGTGCCAAATGCTGCTACCGCGGCAGAAATATAATTTTCAGCAAAGCCTTCAGCTGTGACACTGCCAACATAAGCAATGGCCTCTCCGCCTGCGGCTTTAATTTCTGCGACAGTTTCTTGTGCTGGCGCTTCATCTAAATCATTGATAACAATTTTTGCACCTTCACTGGCAAGCTTGAATGCCAATGCCTTACCAATACCGCGGCCAGAGCCAGTAATTAATGCCACTTTATTTTGTAAATTTTTACTCATCATAATCTCTTTATTTCTGTCGTTAATTAAGTTGCTTAGGTTAATTGAATGAAACTCAGTCCAGCGCTATTTCAGCACTGCCAGATATTTTAATGTCACCGTTTTGATCTTTTGCATCAATAAATAACAGCACTAATTTACTGCCATCACGTTCAAACTTTTCTTTGACAATGGCGCTACAGCTAATTTCAGCAAACAATTGCGTGATGGCGGTAAAACGAACATCTATTTTTTTAATCGCGGTTTGCGCAACCCAGCCCGTTAATAGTCTGCCCAAATAGGCTACCGATAACATGCCATGAGCAAATACGTCATTCATGCCTGCTTTTTTTGCGAAGTCGATATCGATATGCATTGGGTTGTGATCTCCCGAAGCGCCAGCAAATAAAGCTAGTGTGGTACGTGAAATCATTTTGGTGTGTAATACGGGTAACTCATCACCCACTTGAACTTCATCAAATCCAATCATTTTAATAACTCTCTTTTATTAAACTTTGTGCATTTATCATGGTATTAGTTACGCACAACGAGTGTTGTTGTCATATCGGCAACGTGTTGACCTCGTTGGTTAGATACTTTTGTTTTTTCTACTAAAAACTCTAGCGCGCCAGCTTTTTTGTGGTAAATGTCCGCAATATGACTATCAAAGGTTAATGAGTCCCCTGCTACCACCGATTGATGATAAATAAAGGCTTGATTCGCATGGAGTATTTTTGCCAATGGTGCACCTACCTTTTCATAGTTTTCAAACGGGTTAGGCACATCCATTTTTAAACTAAAAAAGAAACTTGGTGGCATAGGTAAAGACGCATACCCTGCAACTTTTGCTGCAGCCTCATCTGTATAAATAGGGTTGTTTTCACCAATCGCTTTGGCAAAAAAGCGTAAACGACCTTTTTCTACCGCAGCCGTTACCGATGGAAAGACTTTACCTATGTCGCTTGTGTTTAACATGCTGTTCTCTCTTAATATTTATCGAGTCATGCATCGACGTTACGATGTTTAGGAACTCAAAATAGTAAATATTTTTATTATGTGTAATGTTATCTGTTTCGTTATTTGCTTAGTTATCGCCTTATTAAAACTAGCAAGTTAGCGCATTGTTCTTATATGACAATAAACGTCAAAATTGAAATCAATTGACGTATAAAAACAAAACGAACATGATGTTAGGACATTTATACTGATATTTATCGAGTAAACGAGGGAGACAAAATTGAACCAAAATGATATTTATGCTGCAACAGGTGAATTATTTGCAACCAACATATTTGTTAGAGATTTTTGTTTTCTTGGTGAATCATTAGGCCTTGCAAGAGAAGAATTTGCTAAACGAATTGGACTATCATTAAAGTCAATTGAAGATCCTCAAGTGGTTATCTCAAAGCATTACATTATCAAGGGATATACTATTCTGCTCGAGTACACAGATGATGAATTTCTCGGTGCCGGAGCTGCAAAACTACCCCGCGGCTCAGTAGACCTTATGGTTAAATCCGCCTGTACTGAGCATACGTTAGCTCAAGCATTAACAGCAATAGAGCAAGTTATTAGAATAACGCAAAGCTCGGTAAACTCCACGACGATTATTGAGGATTCACTGGTACGCTGGCGTTTTATACCTAAAGTTAACGACTCCCGATTTTCACTACTCATCAGTGCGTTATGTACCTGTATGGGGCACAAAGTACTGTCGACCCTGATCAAAAAAGAAATCCCTCTGAAATACAGCCATTTTATTGAAGATAAGCCAAAAAACATTAGTGATTTTCAATTTCTTTTTGCTTGCCCTGTTAAATTTAATCAACCATTTTGTGAATTAGCTTTTGATATAAAGTGGCTCAAACAGCCGGTAAAATGTAATTATCAAGAAGTTAAACCTTACCTAGATATTCCCCTCTCATTGATCACTTATTCTTTTCAGACCTTAGGCTTTATTCGACAAATTAAAGATCTGCTGTCAGCCTGCCCCTATGCCAGATTTCCTAACCAACTCGAACTGGCCGAACAGTTAGGTGTCTCAGTGAGAACTATGCAACGTAAGCTTGATGCAGAAAACTCTAATTACATGCAAATTAAAGATGAGATTCGCCAAAGAAAAGCGATATTTTATCTGGAACATACCGACAAACGCCTTGATGAAATTGCCGAACGTTGCGGCTTTAGTGAAATGGCTTCTTTCACGCGCGCTTTCATTCGCTGGACCGGTTACAGCCCTTCTAAATATAAAAACTAGCCTGTTTACCAAGCAAGTGAATAGATTACTCTTGTCTTTATGCGTCAATTGATTCCAATTTTGACGCTTATTATCATGTTTCTTTAATCGCCAAACCGATAGTTTGAATAGCAAGATTGAAGCAAGACATACCGCAATACATGACGGTAACTATAATAATATCAGTTGCACTGAGCGATTATTTTATTTTTATCAAACGATAAAATTACGCTTTTTCAGTTGAAAAAAGAGGTTTTTATGTACTTTTATCAGGCACTACAACGCAATGCGACAATATTTAGTAATAATATTGGCACATCTTTCGGTGATAGAGAACGGACATGGAAGGAAGTGGAACAACGGGTTGCCAAACTTGCCGGAGCATTAGTTGAACATGGGGTGAGACAAGAAAGTCATGTGGCTATTCTCGCCATGAATTCAGATCGATATTTCGAATACTACAATGCAATTCCATGGATCGGCGGCGTCGTTGTACCACTAAATATTCGCTGGTCCCTTAAAGAAAATATCTACTCGTTAGAAAATTCTCAAAGTAGCGTACTTTTTGTCGATGATGCCTTTCTCGAAATGGGTAAAGAACTGGCAAAACAATGTAATAATATTCAAGTAATTATTTATATGGGCGACGGTGAAACCCCATCAGGCATGCTTAATTATGAACAATTAATTGACCATGCTGATGCCATTGCTCCTATGCCAAATGATTACAATAATCTTGCCGGTATATTTTATACCGGTGGCACCACAGGATTCCCTAAAGGTGTAATGCTATCGCATACTAATTTATGGTCAAGCTCCATAGTGGTCACAGCAGAGATGGGCTTAAACATAGCCGGTGAACGTTACCTTCATGCAGCACCTATGTTTCATCTTGCCGATGTTGGCGTAAGTTATGCCATGGTTATAGGCGGTTTATCTCAAGTATTTGTGCCTTATTTTGAGGCAACGTCTGTTATTGAAACTATCGAAGATAAACAGGTAAACCATGTTTTATTGGTTCCTACTATGGTAACCATGATGCTGGCAACACCTGCATTAGAAAACGCCAATTTTAGCAGTCTCAAGCATATTATCTATGGCGCATCTCCCATGCCAGAAGGTACGTTAATAACGGCCATGGAAAAGATGTCTTCGGTAAAATTTATCCAAGCCTATGGGCAATCTGAATTATCTCCTGTTATATCAATTCTACCTGCACAGTATCACGTTTTAGAAGGTCCAAACGCCGGAAAACTTCGTTCAGCTGGGCGCCCTGCCTATTGCGTTAGTGTTGAGATAAGGGATGAAAACGGCAGAGTATTACCTGCAGGTAAAGTAGGAGAAATAGTAGCATCAGGCCCTAACAGTATGTTGGGTTATTGGAATAATAGCGAACAAACCGCCGCCACCCTTATTGATGGCTGGGTAATGACAGGTGATGCCGGTTACATGGACGAAGATGGCTTTATTTTCTTGGTCGACAGACTGAAAGATATGATTGTTACTGGAGGAGAAAATGTTTTTTCTGCTGAAGTTGAAAATGCCTTGTCCCATCATCCTGCGATTCAAGAGTCCGTTGTGTTAGGCATTCCAAGCAAACAATGGGGCGAAGCAGTGCATGCCATTCTTCGACTTAATGAAGGCCAAGAAATAACAGACGAAGAAATATTTAGTCACTGCCGTGAATATATCGCTGGTTATAAAGTTCCTCAAAGCATTGAAATTAGAGCAGAAGCTTTCCCAATCACGGGTGCGGGTAAAATCATGAAAAATGAATTACGTGAACCGTATTGGGCTAATGAAACCAGAGCAATCAACTAATGGATAAATTTTTACTAATGAAAAGTTACTTCACAAAAAATGTCAGCAAAATCATAACAACCTGCTTATTAATCAGCTCAGGAATGGCTTCTGCAACCACAGATACCCAGCGGCCAAACATATTGGCGATATGGGGCGATGATATTGGCCAAAGTAATATTAGCGCCTATTCCCACGGCATGATGGGCTATAAAACCACTAACATTGACCGTATAGCGAAAGAAGGTGTGTTATTTACCGATTATTACGGCGAAAACTCTTGTACTGCAGGTCGTTCTGCTTTTATCACCGGTCAATACCCAGTGCGTACAGGATTAACCAAAGTTGGCTTGCCCGGCTCTGATAAAGGCTTGCGCAAAGAAGATGTCACCATTGCCGAACTCTTAAAAGATAAAGGTTATGTGACCGGTCAATTCGGCAAAAATCACTTAGGCGATAAAGATGAGTTTTTACCCACTAATCACGGCTTTGATGAGTTTTTAGGGAACCTATACCACTTAAATGCAGAAGAAGAGCCAGAACATCCCGACTACCCAAAAGATAAAGCCTATAAAAAACGCTTTGGTCCAAGAGGCGTTATTCATTCCTATGCGGATGGAAAAATAGAAGATTCAGGCCCTTTAACTAAAAAGCGCATGGAAACCATTGATGATGAATTTTTAGCGGCAACGACTAAATTTATCAACAAAGCACATAAAAATAACAAACCTTTCTTTGTCTGGTTTAATGCCACTCGCATGCATATTTGGACACATTTAAAAGATGAGTCGCAAGGTTTATCAAAACGTGGTGGCATCTACGGTGATGGCATGATGGAGCATGACTATCAGGTTGGCGTATTACTTGATCAACTAGACAGTTTAAATATTGCTGACAATACCATAGTGCTATACACAACCGATAACGGTGCCGAAGTTTTTTCTTGGCCTGATGGCGGCACTATTCCGTTCAAAGGTGAAAAAAACACCACCTGGGAAGGCGGATTCCGTGTACCTGCAATGGTCAGGTGGCCAGGTAAAATTGCTGCGGGAGATACTAAAATAGAGATGGTTTCACATATGGATTGGGCACCAACCCTATTGGCTGCTGCAGGTGTCACTGATATTAAAGAAAAGCTAAAACAAGGCACCACAGTTAATGGTAAAAAGTACAAAGTCCACTTAGATGGATATAATCTTTTGCCTTACCTTACTGGAGCAAGCGATAAAGCGCCAAGACCTAGTTATCTGTATTTTACCGATGGTGGCGACTTATCAGCCGTGCGTTTCGGCGATATGAAGCTGCAATACAGTATTCAAGAATGTGATGGTTTAAATGTGTGGATATGCCCATTAACTCAGTTAAGAGCCCCGCTGTTAACCAATTTACGTCAAGATCCTTATGAGCGAGCTCGCGATGAGTCGGGTAGTTATGAAAAATGGTATGTCGACCATATTTTTGAGTTTTCTCGGGGCATTGCTATCACAGCAAACGAAATGAAAACCTTTGTCGCATTTCCACCTCGCCAAAAACCGGCCAGTTGGAGTGTTGATGCTATGGTAACCAAGATAATGAGCATGTCGAAACCGCAGTACTAACAGCGATATCTGTCTTAATTAACTTAAGGCTGCACCATAGTATTGTGTTGCCTTAAGTAAAGATATTTTCAATTAAATTAATAACTCTTCCACTACCCTACCATTTCACTCGCCATTTTATACAGACGTCTACAATCCGTGAGAGAATTAAGTCTACAGTTTAGCCTTACGATAAATAGCGGGCGACATTCCAATATTCTTTTTAAACAAGCGAGAAAAATAATAAGTATCGTGGTAACCCAATTCTGCTGCAACATGTTTAACAGAGCGAGGGGTACTGTCTAACAAATAACAGGCGCGTTGCATTTTCATATTAATAAAATAGCTAATGGGCGACTCACCCGTGACTTGTTTAAACTTCTTGGAGAAGTGATATTTCGATAACTTGGCTGTTTCAGCTAAAGAGTCAAGATCAAGCTTACTGTGAATATGTTCTTGCATCATGGCGCGTATATTTTCAGTATCGAAGGTATTTATCGCATTGGGTTGTCGTTGCTGCACTAATAAGGCGATATAACTTAACAACGCTTGCACCTGATGGCCACCTTGAATAAATTCAGCCAAACTGTGACTACTGTGGCGAAGGTGCGAAATACCGTCAAAAACGCGAATGACTCGCGGTTGTACGCCGATAGTAAACTTACGTTCAACAATATTTATATGTCGACAAAAGTCGTTTGCTAACGTGCCATCAAAATGAAGCCAATATAATGTCCAAGGCGACTCTTTATTCGCTTGATAACTGTGCTTTGAGCCCGCCGGTAAATAAAAAATATCGCCACTATTGATCGTGATTGTTTTACCAGCCATGGTAAGAAAGCCACTTCCTGCCGTGCAGTAAATAAGAATATGATCGGGATGACCTTTGCGTTCCATCGCATGACCACTGGCGGTTGGGTAATATCCCATGGCCGTAACAAAAAGCCCTTTTGCTAAAGGCTCGTTTTGCAAACGCTTAAGTAGTACATGTGGCGTAATAAAACGAATACCGTCTGTGGTAAGTGGCCAACGTGAAGGTTTACTCATTTAGTAGCTCTCACTTTATACTTCATCATAAAAAAGAGATTTTCTGTGCCTATTACAGAGCGCAATATAATCCATCAAAAGAATAATATAATTAATTCACGTCCCTATTTCAATGTGTTTATATAGTCTCAGTAGTTTTATCAAAGCAATAAAGTTCATGTTATTGCTTTATTAAAATATAAAAACAATACCATCAGGCCATACCAGTTATCTTGGTAATGACTCGACATAAGGGCATTTATGAATTTTTTACTGAACGAAGATCAATTAGCCTTTCAAGATGCTGCACGAAGCTTTGCAGCCGGCGAAATGAAACCATTTGCCAGTGAATGGGATGAGAAGAAGATTTTTCCCAAAGCCATGTTTAAAAAAGCCGGTGAATTAGGCTTTATGGGCATGTACTGCCCAGAAGAAGTCGGTGGTATGAATTTACCACGCTTAGATACTTCCATCATTCTTGAAGAATTAGCTGTAGGTTGTACCTCAACGGCAGCCTTTATTTCAATTCATAACATGGCAAGTTGGATGATATCGACTTGGGGTACTGAATCAACCAAGCAGCAATGGTGTGATGATTTGGTGATGGGCCAAAAACTCGCATCATATTGTTTAACCGAACCTGGCGCGGGCAGTGATGCTGGCTCTTTACGTACTACGGCTAAAAAAGACGGTGACCACTACCTGCTTAATGGCAGCAAAATGTTTATCAGTGGTGCGGGTGAAACGGATGTATTAGTTGTCATGGCACGTACAGGGTCACAAGAAGAAGGCGCTAAAGGCGTTTCAGCCTTTGCGGTTCCTGCTGATCTTGCTGGCGTTAGTTACGGCAAAAATGAAGACAAAATGGGCTGGAATTCTCAACCGACACGCGCCATTAGTTTTGAGAACGCTAAACTGCCTGCCGATTGTTTATTAGGCGCTGAAGGTGAAGGTTTTAAAATTGCCATGAAAGGTTTAGATGGTGGTCGCATTAACATCGCTAGCTGTTCCATTGGCGCCGCGCAAGCCTGTATTGATTTGTCACAAGCCTATATGCAAGAACGTAAGCAATTTGGTAAACCCTTGGCCGCTTTTCAAGCCTTGCAGTTTAAGTTAGCTGATATGGTGACAGAGTTAGTGGCTGCCCGACAAATGATTCGATTAGCGGCAAGCAAAATAGATATAAATGACCCAGATAAATCAACTTATTGTGCTATGGCAAAACGTTTTGCCACCGATGTTGGTTTTAATGTGTGTAACGATGCCCTGCAATTACACGGTGGTTACGGCTATATCAAAGAATACCCTATCGAGCGATATATGCGCGATGCACGTGTTCATCAAATTCTTGAAGGGACTAATGAGATTATGCGAGTAATTACCGCACGACGTGTCTTAGAAGAAGGTGCCACTGACATTATTCGTTAGTACAGCAGAACAATTTTTAAACGCTATTTTTTAAACCATATTTTTAAACAATGTTTTTGGAGTTATCGATGAGTGATTTATTAAAAGTAGAAAAACGCGGCCATGTCGCTATTGTGACTTTTAACAACCCTCCAGCCAATACTTGGACACCTGAGAGTTTGAATTATCTAAAACAGTTAGTCAGTGTACTTAATGAAGATAAAGATAATTACTCACTTATTTTAACCAGTGACAGTGAAAAATTCTTTAGTGCTGGAGCCGATCTTAATAGATTCAATCATGATAACAAAGGTTTGTCCTTTGACTTTTCAGCCGCTTTTGGTGGTGCGTTTGAAGCTCTTGCAAACTATCAAGGAGTTTCCATCGCCGCGATCACTGGTTTTGCTATGGGCGGCGGGTTAGAAGTTGCTTTATCTTGTGATGTCAGAATATGTGAAGAGCAAGCACAAATGGCCTTACCTGAAGCTGCTGTTGGTTTATTGCCTTGTGGTTTAGGCTCACAACAATTGTCATGGTTAATCGGTGAAGGTTGGGCTAAGCGCATGATTTTATTAGGTGAGCGTATTAAAGCACCCCAAGCTGAAAAAATAGGCTTAGTCTCTGAGGTTGTTCCTACAGGCACTGTATTATCACGCGCTTTAGCGCTCGCTGAGAAAGTTGAAAGTCAATCACCGACTTCCGTTACTTATTGTAAGTCGTTAATTATGGAAGCCCGTAATGGTGATATTAATTCTGCTTACGCCAAAGAACGTGAGCTTTTTGTCAAATTATGGGATAGCGAAGATCAAAAAGAAGGCGTTAGCGCTTTTATTGAAAAGCGTAAACCTCAGTGGAAGAATAACTAATGAATAGTCCTGTAATAGCAGAAGAATTAGCGATTAAAAATGGCCAGTGTATTGGCGTATTAACCTTAAACAGTGAAAAAACGTTAAACGCATTAACACTGGAAATGATTGATCTGCTGTCAGCTCAATTAACGCAGTGGCAAAGCAATGATAAAATTGCCGCTGTGTTTATTCAAGGTTCAGGTGAAAAAGCATTCTGTGCTGGTGGTGATGTACAAGCCTTGTATAAGTCATCAATTGAACAACCTGGTGGTCCATGTGAGTATGCCGAAACATTTTTTGAGCGAGAATATCGCCTAGATTATTTACTGCATAATTACCCTAAGCCTACCATCGCTTGGGGCCATGGTATTGTGATGGGGGGTGGTCTAGGGGTTTTTGCTGCTTGCGCTTATCGTATTGCTACAGAAAGAACACGTATTGCTATGCCAGAAGTAACCATTGCGTTATTTCCCGATGTCGGTGGCAGTTACTTTTTAAATACCATGCCAGGTTATTGTGGTCGATTTTTAGCCCTAACCAGCTCCTCTATTAATGCTGCTGATGGTCTTTACTCAGGTCTTGCGAACTACGCAATTACCCATACAAGCAAGCAAGCTGTTATCAATGAATTGACGTCTTTAGAATGTCCTACCATAGAAATAAACAGCAACTTAAATAACATCTTTAATTATCATCAGAGCCAGTGTATTGCAGATATTCCAGCAGGAAACCTAGCAACGCATCAGACATTAATTAACGACTTATGTCGCAGTGATGATGTAGAAAAAATAGCCGCTAACTTCGCTGCACTTGAGACTGATGATAAGTGGCTTCAACGGGCAAAAAATGGTTTAGCCAGTGGTTCCCCTTTGGCGATTAAATGGATATTCCATCAGCTCGAACTTTGCAAGGGATTAGGTTTAAAAACTGTTTTTGAAAAAGAAGTATTACTTGCCACCACCATCATTCGCCACACTGAATTTGCTGAAGGCGTGCGGGCTTTATTAATTGATAAAGACCAAAATCCAGACTGGCAATATAAGCAGTTAAGCGAAGTAAGCAACGAGGTTATAGCGCCATTTTTTGAAGCTCCTTGGCAACAAAACCCATTGGCAGATCTATAACTTTTATTAGTTAACCTGAACTCTGGATAATGAGTGCTTGATGTTTAAGTAAAATCAACAACTTAGGTTGTTACGTATAAAAAGTAATAAAATTAAAGTAGTTATAAGCTTTATCAATGTTTCATTTTATTCAATTATCAAGGCAAAACGTTTATGAATAGCTGGCTATTTATCGACGTTTTAACGCTGAGATTTGATGAGGAGGAATGTTGAGCAAGTGCTGCTTATCCAGAGTTCAGGTTAGTCACAATATTAATCTCAGTAATGAGGTTAATATTGTGACTAAATAGCTAATTGCCTCATTGTAGAAAGATATGGAGACGAAAATTTCTATCTTTTCCTCATCAGCAGTTTTTATCTAACCGTTTCACTTAATTCAA
>ERZ1027231.214-NODE-214-length-25267-cov-19.424203_pt1 | contig 25267 bp, 21 predicted proteins | sample MGYA00520866_ERZ1027231 | MGnify/ENA primary metagenome ERZ1027231 (study PRJEB33311, sample SAMEA4378411) | marine metagenome | biome: Marine biome; feature: Fjord; material: Water | collected 2014-07-20T08:00:00Z/2014-07-... | depth 75 m ...
TTTACTTAAAAAAGCATCTAATGAGGAGAGATGATAAAATTATAGAAGCTGGCGGGACTCAGTCAACCAGAAGCACAAGCCCCACATGCTATAACCAGCCCATAAACAGTCGAGTTCGAATACAACTCAAAATCAGCCAAGCTCTTAGATTATCTGTAAAACCTCTCAGCTTTCTCCATGTCCGTTAATGCCATAACAACCTCCTTACCTACCCACGAACATCATTAAAAACAAGGCAGGGAAAATCAAGGATGATATGCCCAAGGGATTAGTGCGAGCCCCCACGGTTGGTGGAAACCTGAAACCAAACAAGGAAAAGATTTTTTATCCAGTGCTCTGGAGCCTTCCGATGCTCAGTTAACACTTGACGAAGAAGGTTATATCGACCGCGAGCAAGGCATACCCCATTTACGAGGCCTGCCTTGCCGAGTAGAAAAAGCGTAAATATGTATTAATACAATCTTTGTGATTCACCTACATAAAAGGTGAATCATATTTTTATTCTGTAAAAAAACTAGAGAAGTAACTCTAACTTAAATGTGGCCATATCTTTACAGGTCCTGCAATAGTCAAAATCACACAATTAACAGGCCATATTGTATTGATATTGCCATAGTCCCAACCACAATCGAAAATACATAAAGAAAAACAAACTAGTCACGCCTAACTAGTTTTTAATATTCATTAATTAAAAATTTGTAAGCCCACTCATTTCAATAAAATTAAAATACATGGTGTCGACCATGATCACGATACTGTTCACCTAAGTCATTGTTGCCCACAAGATTGCGGTGTACCTTTTACTTTCTCGGCCACCCAAACAAAAAACAAAAAGCTGACAACAAATTAAAATACTGATAAAACACTGACCACTTTATTTTGCAGTGAAAACAACAGGAATAAAACATGAAAACACGTATTACTGAACTTTTTGGAATAGAGCACCCGGTTATTCAGGGTGGCATGCACCACGTAGGATTTGCAGAATTGGCAGCGGCAGTTTCTAACGCCGGCGGCCTGGGTATGATTACTGGCTTAACACAAAAATCGGCAAAAGATTTGGCCAATGAAATTGCCCGCTGTAAGGAGATGACAGATAAGCCATTCGGTGTAAACCTTACCTTTCTGCCAGGCCTTTCAGTGCCAGATTACCCAGGCTATATTCAGTCGATCATTGACGGCGGCGTGAAAATTGTTGAAACCGCAGGTCGCAGCCCACAGCAATACATGGCGCAACTTAAAGAAGCTGGTATTAAAGTTATTCATAAATGTACTTCGGTACGCCACGCCCTAAAAGCGCAAAGCATTGGTTGTGATGCCGTGAGTGTTGATGGTTTTGAGTGTGGTGGCCACCCGGGTGAAGACGACATTCCAAACATGATTTTATTGCCTCGCGCAGCTGAAGAATTAACCATTCCATTTGTGGCTTCTGGCGGCATAGGTAATGCCCAACAGTTAGTAGCTGCCCTGGCACTGGGTGCCGAAGGCATTAATATGGGCACACGCTTTATCGTGACAGAAGAAGCACCTGTTCATCAAAATGTTAAAGATGCCATTCTAGGCGCCTCTGAATTGGACACCCGTTTAGTAATGCGCCCACTGCGCAATACAGAACGAGTATTAACCAATGACGCCGTTGAAAAAATGATAGAAATAGAAACTGAAAAAGGTGCTAACACCAGCTTTGAAGATGTAATGCCTTATGTGGCAGGTGTTTACCCTAAAGTAATGAGCGGCGGCGAAATGGATGCGGGCGCTTGGAGTTGCGGCATGGTGGCAGGTTTAATTCACGACCAGCCAAGCTGTGATGAACTGGTTAAGCGAATTGTGACGGATGCTGAAGGTATTATTCGTGATCGTTTGGCGGGTCTTGTAGGCTAAATCAAAGGGTCTGATATGGATGACATAAAATAATGCCACCCATATCAGCCCCTATTCCACTTCAGGTACTGCATCTGCAACTATTCTTTTTACTGCACCACTACCAACCTTCTGCATCTAAAATTAAAAATCAGATTAATTACAACCCTATCGTTAGCTTTTAAGTTTTAGCTACTCGTTCATTTTTATCACCTGCTTCAAACTAGCCACTAAAAACACCAAAGATATTAGCAGTGCAGAAACAACCCCCACTGCATAGATGATAGTGATCGCCAACACTATGGAATAAGCCAAAACTTCCCACTTGTTTTGTAATTTTAAAAAACGACAAAATATATACATGGCGAGCATAACAACCAGATGAGCTATAAACATCCATTTAAACAGGCTTTTAAAATAGGCTTTCATGTCCTGGTTATTTGAGTCCTCCTCAAATTGTAAAGCACGCCTATCAAACTCAGCTGCCTGCTGGGGATTCAAACCTTTCCCACCCGCCTGCTCCCAAGTATTTTCAGCATACGCTCTATACTCACTTTGAAAATCTGGCTCCATGTATTTATCAGGCGCCAATAAAATCAATACAGACACTAGTATGGCCAGTAACATATAAAATGGTTTTAAATTAAATTTCATTTTCATCTTCTGTAAAGGGTCATTGGTCACTCACAGGCTACCCTTAATATTCAGTGAATGACTATTAACAGCTATTCTATTTCTTTATTTTTCCCCAGATGAACGATTGATCACCTGACTCATTTTTATCACTGTGGTCTTGCTTTTGGCTACCTTGCCCACTTCTATTTTGCTCACTTCCATTTGGATTGCCGCCACTACGATCACGACCTGATCCCTGATTCAACTGCTCACGTTTATGTTTGGTTACGTAATTTAAAATTGAAACCGGCACCTCTTTTTTAACCACAAAACCATCTACTTGCTTGCGCTTAATAATATGCCCTAAGCGGCTTTCAATGGCGCACAGGTTTTTAAAATCACCCAGGGCCACAAACGAGATGGCCACACCTAATGCACCGGCGCGACCGGTACGGCCAATGCGGTGAATGTAATCTTCGGGTTTGAAAGGCAGATCGTAATTCACTACGCGGGTAAGCTCATCAATATCAATGCCGCGCGCTGCAATGCCGGTGGCCACTAAAAACTTTAACTGGCCTGATTTAAAATCGGCCAATATTTTTTCACGACTGGCCTGACTTCTACCGCCATGAATGGCTTCGGCCACAATGCCACGTTTTGCCAGTTGCTCCACCAGCTTAGCGGCTCCGTGTTTTTTCTCGATAAATATCAACGCCTGATCCCAATCCTGCTCCTTAATCAAATGACTGAGCAAGGCCGATTTTTTATCCTTATCGATGGCAATTAGATATTGCTCAATATTGCTGGCTGTTTGAGTTTTGGGAGATACGGTAATTTCAACCGCACCATTATTAATTTCATCGGCTAAATTACGAACATCATCGGTTAAGGTGGCGGTGAACAACAGGTTTTGGCGCTGCAGGGGTAAGCGATCAATAATTTTGTAAATATCACCACTGAAACCCATATCGAGCATTCTATCGGCTTCATCTAATACCAGCACTTCTAATTCATCAAAGTGCAAAGAGCGTTGATGTACTAGGTCTAATAATCTGCCTGGCGTGGCCACCAGAATATCCACCCCTTCTAATAACTGCTCTTTTTGCGGCTCATCAATCACACCGCCATACATAGCCATGGAAGTCAGTTCAGTGTGAACACTGTACTTGGCCACGTTAGCTTCAACCTGCGCCGCCAATTCACGGGTGGGGGCCAGAATAAGGGCACGTATGCGCTTACCACGCTTTATGGGCCTTGATTGAATGCGCTCAATGATAGGCAAGACAAAGCTGGCGGTCTTGCCGGTACCGGTCTGGGCGGCGGCCACCACATCTTTACCCGATAAAATCACAGGAATGGCCTGCTTCTGGATGGCGCTAGGCTTGTCATAGCCCGCATCACGAATGGCTTTTACAATTGGATCGCTCAATCCAAGTTTTGAAAATGGCATGTAACGCCTCGGGGTAATGGGTGATCGTCGATGGTTGGCTGTGGCGGCGAGTATTGATGCGCCATGGCTTATCGAGGGAATAAAGGAATGGCTGGAGTATAGCAGCTATGGTGGGGGCGTTGTAGGTGGAGAGCGCTCGCCACTAGAGACCAAATAAAATATTCCACCCTAAAATTATTGAATCCTAAATCTTCATTTTCCCCCCACATTCTACCCATACACTCTTTCATACCATCCAAGTCACCCTGCCCACCAGGCAAAGGAGCCAACTTGAAAACACCCCAAGCCTATCTAGTGAGCTTTTGGCTCATCTCTTCGCTTATTATTTTACTCACTGGCTGCGGCGCCAGCGGTGGCATTACACAAGAAGACAGCTCAACTGGCACTTCAGCGAACACCTCCAGCACCCTAACCCTTGCCAGCCCGGTCATGAGTAATGGTGGCATCCTGCCCACCACATACAGCTGTGATGGCGATGGTATCTCACCACCTTTTTCCTGGAGCGACGCTGCCGATGACACTCAGGAATATGCGCTAATCATGCACCATGTGCCGGGGCCAGATGATGCCCACTGGTATTGGGTGATGTACGACCTAGATAACAGCGTCACGGAATTAGGTGCAGGTGAATCCTTGGGAACCCTGGGCACGAATAGCGTGAACAACATTAATGAATACGCACCGCCTTGTTCACAAGGGCCGGGCAGTAAGGAATATATTTTTACGCTTTATGCTCTTTCCGCCACACCTGACGTGAGCAATTCCAGTAGCGTCGATCGCGATACTCTATTAAGTGCTATTTCAGGCATTACTCTTGAATCGGTAGAATTCACTGTGAATTTTGAGCGGGGCAATACAGACACCAGCGAAACAAGTAACTGCGAAAAAGTACAATTATCGGTGAGTGATGCAGGCTTCAGTGACTCGGTATCGGTCACTTGTGATGATGAATACGCCTACATCACATCCGACACCTATCCCAATCATGACTTAATGAATGGCATCACCGGCACCAACGAGCAAATACCCGTGCCCGCCGTAGATTACGCCGCACCCATTAAGCTAAACCCAGCCTTAAGCGATACCCTTACCAGCATTGATGCCGCTGTGGGCGTGGCCGTAAACGGAGTGCCCATTTACGATTATTCAGCTGCGGGGGATTTGGATATTTTTAATTACGATGCCAATCTCGATACCCTTGCCCTTGGCCAGTTAGATAGCTGTGGTGGTCATGCCGGTCGCGGTGATGACTATCATTACCACGCTGCACCCACTTGCATGCAAGACGTCATTGACAACTTAAACGACACCACTATTTTAGGTTGGGGCTACGATGGTTACCCTTTATACGGTGACAACAACCCAGATGGCAGCAGCATTAGTGAAGGGGTTTTAGACGTCTGCAATGGTCAAATAGACGGTGACTTTGGCTACCGTTACCACACCTCAAGCGAAGCGCCTTACATAATTCAATGTTTGGTGGGCGAAGTAGATACCAGTATTTTGCCAAGAGTGGCTCCGCTAAATAGCAACACCCCAGAAATGCGCAATGACCTTACCCCGCCTCAAGGGGGCGTCAGCAATCTTGTTCATACAACAAGTAATGATGGCACACGTACTATGACCTACAGCCATGATGGCAGTGATTATTACGTAATTTTTAGCCCATCAAATAGCGGTGATAACTGCTACAACTTTTCACAAAAAACCGTCAGCAATGGTGGCATTGAAGAAAGTGGAGTCTTTTGTCGTTAACCGGTAAAAGGTTGATCTAAAGAAACAATTAATAAATTTATAAACAAGAGAGCCGCTAGTGGCTCTTTCTTTATCTTTTTACCGGGTGATTATTATGAAAACAATTTTAAATTTCATTTCTATTTTTATGTTACTGATGACCATCAACCAAGCACAGTCTCATAGCCTAAAGGAAAATAGCGCACAAGTTATTATGCGTGACGGCCAGGTGGAAATTCGTTTAAGTGTGAACATGGCTCGCTGGCAAACCTTATTGCAAAATAATCAAGCATGGTTACTGGGGGATATTCCACAAGTTATGCCTAAGCAATTAAGTGAAACTCAAAAAACTGCCTTTTTAAGTGAGTTAATAAGCCAAAACACACAAGTTAGTGTAAATGACAGCCCGTTAAAAATGGCCATTCTGTCTTTCCCTGAATTACCCCACACTGAATATAAAAATAAAGATGATCACCACCACGATGAATACAGTGAGATTGTTCTCACCGCACAACATCAACAAGGTCATGTGAATCATATAAGCCTTGCCCTACCAAAAAGTTTGGGCAATGTGCATAGCCGTTTTGTGCAACCCAGCTACCGATTATTAAAAGCGGGTAGCAAAACTCAGCTTTCATTTAAACGCCACTTAATGGCTAACAATAAACCCAAATAAATTAGCAGGCCAAATTTGCTAAGCTGTTTATAGCGCCTTTGTTCTATTTTCAGTTTAAATGGTTAATTTAATTTTTTACCCACATATATTTATATAAATAGCCACACGCTATTCACGAGGCAAACATGAAACACACATTTTATATTCTTCCCTTCACTCTGTTTAGCGGCCTTATTTTAAGCGGGCTGTTACAGGCCGCAGCCACTATTCCATCCATGAATGAACAGCAACAACCTCCAACCCCACCGCCCCAGACAAGCGAAAGGCCCCAGCGCAAAGCAGGCGGCAAGCCTCCGGCGGATGCCATTAAAAAGTGTCATGGTAAAGCTGAAAAAACCAGCTGCAGCATGAATGGGCCACACGGTGAAGAAAAAGGCTTCTGCGAACACACTCCAGACAAACTCTATTTTGCCTGCAATCCTCAGCGCGGCCCTGCAAGAGGCCCACAGCCTGCTCCTCGTAATGACCAAGCAAGCCAGAGCAGCCCACTGGGTTTGCCAGATTCAAAAGTCACACACTTCCCCATCAATAGAGAGTCATATCACCTTAAAAGCCAGTAGCCAATATGGTAAGTTGTGGGGATTACCTAACTAATGCCCTTAATACTCTTTTCAATACAGGATTAAACTCTCTTGAAGTTGCTGCATAAATTTTTTCTGGCGTTTTTCATTACCAACCTTGCCATCGTGGGGTTGTTAATGGGCCTTATTACCAGCAATTTATCTTCTGACTTTAATGAGTTTGTCTATCAAGCCGAAAACAAACACATTGAGAGCACCCGCCAGCAACTGGCCAAGCTACATGCATCCCACGGCAACTGGCAAAGTATTCGGCAAGATGTACAAGTATGGCGTGACATTGCCGACCCTAAACCCGCTCGCCGCGAGCCGCCACCACCTAGAAATAAGCAGCTAGCTAGACCACAGCGCGATAACAACAACCCAAGGGATAATAACCCGCCGCCTAAACCCGGGCCGCGCCCTGACAAAAGACAGCAAGATCAACCACCCAGCAAGGCAGATGACTTCTTGAAAACCGGTCGGCGCTTAAGTTTGTACGACGCCAATCAACAGGTGATTGTGGGCAAGCGCTTTATTGAGGAAAACCCAAGAACAGAAGCCATTTTGGTTAACGGAAAAACTGTGGGGTGGCTGGGTCTTATCCCCTCTAACGCCATTAAAGATAGCCCAGCCAATGAATTTTTGGCCAAACAGTTTCGCAGCTTTTATGTAACCGGGGCCGGTGCATTGGCTTTTGCCTTTCTCATGGCGCTAATATTGTCCAAACATTTAACACGCCCCATCAACACGATTATTAGTGGCACCAATACGTTAATGAAAGGGGATTATAAAAAGCGTCTTTTAAAAACCACGCAAGATGAACTGGGCACCCTCACCGATAACTTCAATAACCTGGCGGCCACCTTAGAGAAAAACCAAAAGAATCGTTTTCAGTGGATGTCTGATACCTCCCATGAATTGCGTACACCCTTAACCATTTTAAAGGCGCAACTAAGCGCCATTCAGGATGGACTGTTTAAAGCCGATGAAAAACGCATTGAATTATTCATCGAAGAAATAGACAACCTGTCTCACATTGTGAATGATTTGTATCAGCTATCCAGTTCAGATGCGGGTGCACTTACCTATGAAAAAAATGCAGTTCAGCCTATCCAACTGCTTAATCAAGTATTAACTAATTTCGAGCCCAAACTCAGTGGCCAACAACTTTCCTTGGATGCCAGTTCGTTATCCAGCACTGAACTCAATGATGAAAATCTGACACTATTAGCCGACAAAGACAGGCTTAGGCAATTGTTTTCAAACCTGCTGGAAAACAGCTGCCGCTACACCGACGTCGGCGGCAAGATTCAGGTACTGGCCAGTTGTCGCGCACAACAACTTGAAATTCGCATTCAAGACTCCAGTCCTGGTGTGCCTAAAGACGTGCAGGAAAAACTGTTTGAGCGATTTTTTCGGGTAGAGCAATCCCGTAATCGCCAGCACGGCGGCTCAGGGTTAGGCTTGTCGTTATGCCAGCAAATTGTTGAAGCCCATCAAGGCCGCATACACGCCAGTGACTCCCCTTTGGGCGGTTTGTGCATGACGCTTTTATTCCCACCCAATTCCATTAAGTAATCAGTTGCTATGAAAAAAAACGTACTCATTGTTGAAGACGAACAACACATAGCCGAAGTATTAATGGCCTATTGTGAAAAAGAAGGTTACCTGGCCACGCATAAACCCAGTGGCAAGGACGTGGTATCCCATGTTAAAAATAATCCCGTGGACATTATTCTATTGGATTTAATGTTACCCGATGTGGATGGTCTAACCTTATGCAAACAAATTAGAGCGTTCTCACAGGTGCCTATTATTATGGTCACTGCTAAGGGTGAAGAGATAGACCGCTTACGAGGTTTAGATTTTGGCAGCGACGATTACATCTGCAAACCGTTTAGCCCAAGGGAAGTAATCGCGCGCATTAAAGCGGTATTAAGACGTTTTCAACCGGAAGTGGATGCGATCATTAAGCAGTCAGGTTTTGAACTGGAAAGCGATAAATACAAGGTAACGTTAAAGGGCCAGATCATTGATTTAACCCCCATTGAATTTAAAATTTTAGAGTTGCTCATCACCCATGTGGAGCGCGTCTATAGCCGTAATGAAATTTTAAACCTGGTATACAGTGACGTGAGCGAAGTGAGTGATCGTAATATCGATACTCACATAAAGAATATTCGTAAAAAAATTCACACAATTAACCAAGACGCCAACCCCATAGGCTCGATATATGGGGTGGGTTACCAGTTTAAGAAATAAGATTATTCTTTAGGCAAGTCATCGCTGCTAATGAAATCCATAGAAATGGAATTCACACAGTGGCGAATATTTTTAGCCGTTAAGCCCTCCCCTTCAAATACATGGCCCAGGTGACCATCGCAATTGGCACATAGTATTTCAGTGCGTCGCCCATCGCTGTCTACCTTGCGCCTAACCGAACCCAGTATTTCATTATCAAAACTAGGCCAGCCACAAGACGAGTTAAACTTGTGCTCAGACTGATACAAAGGAGTTTGGCAGCGTTTACACACATACACACCTCCTTCAAAAAATTTATCGTACTTTCCAGTGAAGGGACGTTCGGTGCCCTTATCGACAATCACGCGCTGTTCTTCACTGCTCAACTGCTTAAACTTACTACTGTCCACGGCTGACTCCGCTACATTTAAGATGATGACAATATTACTTCAAACTCAATTTAATTGGCCACCTAAACCCTTAAATTTCCATAAAATTAGCCAAATTATTTCTTTTTTACGGCTAATAACCATGAGCAAAGAGTGTGTATTTTATGGGTTATGTATTTTGTGAAGCATATATTTTGTGAAGCAAGGCCGCTGCTATATGGCCTAGCAATAATATGGGCAAAAAATAGGCTGAACCCAGGTGTTTATGGAAGTTAGCAAAGGGCTCCATAAAGCTCACCATTAACATTCCATGGCTATTTTGCAGCCAACTATGCATCACCTCAAAGCGCATAAAGCCCGCCAAGTTCACCGCACCCAATAAAGGAAAATCAACCCCGGTGCCTAAATAGGCACTAATCGGTAGGGCAAACAACATGACATAAAGCATTAAGTGCATCAGGCGTGCTGGCCAGGTTTTAGTAACCTTCTCTTTATTTTCAGCTAACCCTGTAATCGGTTTCAGGAGGTGGGTTCGGCGGCGCAATACAAATGCCAGAATCGCCAATACAAATACCAGAGCACCTGCATTCATGTGCAACACTAAGTAATACCAGTTGGCCACTTCTAACTGTGTTGTGAAATAACTGCGATAATAGGCACTGGCATAAGCCACTACCACGCTAATCACAATGGCCCAGTGCAGTACACGCTTCACGTTAAATTGCACCATGGGCCGACCTCTTAAAAGCTCACTTTAAGCTTTATTATCTTTGATTGCCGTTCATAATTTCTCGATCCGCACCACCTAACGGCGTATGGCAACCCAGGCATAAACCAGAGCGACCAGAAAGATCGGTGCCATTATAATTAATAACGCTGCCATCTCTTTTGTATTCGGCCCAAAACCAATCGTTATTGGCAGGGTCATAACCGGCTTCACGTTTGAACATAATAGTTAACGCTTCATAATTCTCATGGATTTTCGCAGAATAAACTTGCTTAGGCGTTAAACCGTCTTTAGCGCCATAGTTGTGCTTTACCACCACACGCCCGGTTACACCATCGACCTCTATTTCTTTAGCAATAATTTCTTGAATGCTGCCATGGGGTCGACTGCCCACAAACGGATAACTGCGCATACGGCCATTCCCAATCAGTTTTTCACTTTGCAATACTTGCCACACTTTTTGCGCATAAGCATTATCAACGGCGCGACCCGATGTTTGTTTAGCTGTGTTTTCGCTGCCTGCCATGCTCACAAGCGGCGCACTAAAAATAAAAAACAAAAGAATTTTTTTAAACATGTTATGCCTCTGTGTTGGCTTCGACCTATAAACATTTATAAATCGAAGCCAATTATCTGAACCGTTTTCCAGTTTTATTAACTTAACCGGAAAATGGCAGGTAAGGTTTAGCGCTTAATAACCGCCAGTGGCTTTAATGCCTTTGCCCTTGCCCACTCTCAATACTGGGTAGTACTGAGTAAAAACAAAATCATCCGCTGCCGAGGCGTTATGGCAAGCATTACAAGCGGCTGCTGGAAATGGTTTAGCGCTTTGCGCCAAGGACTTATGGTCAGGAGTAGAAAAGCTATAATAAGCCCAGTTACCAGGCTCATTAGGAAAATCCTTTTTACTCTTAATGGTGGCTTCCAAACCAATAAAATCCCCCATGAAATAACCGTTACCGCTCACCGCTGCTTTTGAGCCCACCGACACTAATTCTTTAATGATGATAGTGCCATCTCGAAACTCACCTTTGTCTTTCCAGTATTCCCAGCTTTGTGGGTCTATGTAAACGTTATGGTGCTCAGGAAAAGCGGCCTTGCCGTTGTTCATGTCGTTAGGCGTTAAGGGCGAACCCACATACACCCATTCGCGATAGCCGGCAGGACGTTGCAGCTCACCATCATCCAGCACGTAGGCCTGCTGAGCCTGACTACCCGCGGCAAACATTATCTGCGCCATTAACACCGTTACAATTAAAAGCACTTTGCTTGTATTGGATTTCATCTTCATACTTAACCCCACTTCACTTTATTTAATACTGCTTCATTTGAAGCCATTAATAGATTTTAAGGGTAATGGGCTTAAACCCAGGTATATGAAATGCTCAAAGATGTCATTGATCCGCTCAAACATTCCGCCTCACAATTTAATGTACTAGATGATGTTATTGATACCCTGCGCCTGCGCGGCAGCATATTTTTCCATTCAAGCCTAGCAGCGCCTTGGGGCATGTCACTAGAATCCAGAGAGGTACCGCGCTTTCACATCGCCCTAGAGGGCAGTTTTTTTATGGGCGCACAGAAAAAGGAAATTAGGGTGCAGCCCATGGATATCGTCATGCTGCCCCATGGCGACATGCACTGGATTGCCGACGAAACCAACCGAGAACTGGTGCCCAGTGAACAGGCAGGAGAAGCATGCAGCTTAGGCACGCCTTTATTTCAACAGGGGCAAATCACCAACCGTGTTATGTGCGGGGTAGTGGAATACGACAAGGCCATTAACCACCCTATCCTGAGTGCACTACCCGGGGTATTCCACCTCAGCAACATAAAAGAAGATGACAGTATTTGGGTGACGGTGGAGCTGATCGATAGCGAGATTACCGCCAGCAACAGCCGCACCAACAGCATCATAGATCGCTTAACCGAAGTGTTATTTATTAAATTAATAAACCGCTACGTAAGCGAAAACGAACACCTCAGTGGTTTTTTTGCCGCCCTTGGCAATCCACGTTTAAAGAAAATCCTTCAGCTCATTCACGAGCACCCTGAAAAACAGTGGTCTATCGAAATCATCAGCGAGGAAGTGGGCATGTCACGAGCCACCTTGCAACGAAAATTCAAGGCTGAGCTGGGCGTCTCCCCCATGACTTATGTGAGTCGTTGGCGCCTGGCCAAGGCCTACCAGTTATTAAATTACTCCAGCCTCACCCTGGAAGATATTGCTCAAAATATTGGTTTTGGTGATGCCCGCACTTTTCGCAACGCTTTTTCTCGCCACTATGGTTTCACTCCCAGCGAATTACGAAAAAACAAACTGAATTAAGTTAATACGATTCAAACAGGTCTAAAAAATACTTTTTATGTGTTATTGGTTTTGATGGCGATATTCAGTGGGGGTTAAATCGGTCCAGCGTTTAAACGCCCGATTAAACGCACTGGAGCTGGAGAAATTTAGGCAGGCGTAAATTTCTTTAATTTGTGTGGCGCTATCCAATACCATTTTAATGGCAATGTCTTTTCTCACCGAATCACAAATAGCCGAATAATTTAATTCTTCGAGTTTTAAATAGTTTTTTAAAGTGCTGGGACTAATGTGAAAATCTTTAGCAGCCTGGGTAGCACTGGGTAAATCAGCCGCCTTGTGTTCGGCTAAATAAGCATAAATAAGTTGGCTAAAAGAGGCTTGAGGGCTAACTTCTTTTTCGATGCGTTCAAACTTACGCAACAGCATTTTCAACATTCGAGGATTAGCTGAACGTATCGGTAATTGCAATACCTGTTTGGATATCACTACCTCATTTTTATCTTGCCCAAATTGCACCAGACAATTAAAAATTTGCTTATAACGCTCTAGCTTTGCCAGCGGCTGATGTTTAAAACGAATGGCTTTTACTTTCAATAAATGGCTTTTATCTGCCCCCACTAAAAAGCGTGCCAATTGAATTCCCGACGCCATATCCAGTTCTATTAATGGCGCCATACTTTTTGCCTCCATGGCACTGTCTAACTGGTAATGGTAATACTCCCCTTCCTGAAAAAACTTGCCTTCCAAAGCCTGATTCAGCACCCGTTTGTATTTAAATGAATAATTAAGCGCCTGTTGTAAGTTGGCACAATTCATAAAAATGTAACCTACTATGCCGTAATCGGAGGGGTGAATGTGCTCGCCAATATTTAAACCAAAAGATAAATCGCCGGTAACGTTTTCTATGCGAGAAATTAACGCTTCCACTTCAGTGCGATCTAGCCGACCACGCTGGCTATTTTTAAAGTTTTCGCTGGCCTTATCTTTATTAGGCAGAACAGAAGTACCAGCCGACGCCTTTTCAAGGTAGTCAGATAGCAGGGTAAAATAGATACCTGAAACGCTGCTGTTTTTCATTGCAAGCCTGCAGTCAGGTGAATTGATTTTTTATTATTCATTTTTATTTTAGTCTGTATTGGCCGTAATAAAAGTCCACACCTCCATGTTGAACCCTCAATGCGGGGGCATTCTACTCTTAGGCCCTGTTAAAGTGCAGCCATCAAAATCGCCAGTTATTTACCTCAGGGATATTTCATTCGCCTCCAGAGGTAAAATATTGAATATGCGTGTTCTGTCATTTTTTTTGTTGTTAGTTTCCCACTTGTCTTAACTTCAATAAAACCCACATAAAAGTAATAAGGGGCACTTTAAATATTCGAAATTAATATTTAGAGCCGTTTGAAAAGACAACTCACCTAGCGAATTTGGACTTTCGCTATACCAGCAACTCGAAGGCTAGCAAGTGAAAGGGCCCTGTTTTAACACTCGTGTTCCACATGGTTGTTATTGGTAAACATGGCATTCACTCACAATAAAAAAAGCCCGTTGGAGCATACATGTTAAGAAACACAACCCAGCTTGGCCCTATTCCAAGCTCCCTAAAAAAATACTGCGCAGCGTTCAGTCTCGCCGCACTTTCACATACCACTCTGGCCGCCACCGCATTGGAGAACGGCGCCCCTTTAACCAATCTTAGTGACGCCGCTGGTTCTCAGGCTTTTTATACCCTTGAGGTGACAGCAGATGCCAGCAACCTTAATTTCAACATTAATAACGGCACAGGCGATGCCGACTTGTATGTGAAGTTTGGCGAAGCGCCTAGTAGCTCAAGCTATGATTGCCGCCCTTATATCGGTGGCAATACCGAAGCTTGCGACATTAGCAATATCCAAACCGGCACCTACCACGTGATGGTAAGTGCCTATTCGGCCTATTCAGGTTTAACCCTGAGCGCCAGCTTTAACGAAGCAGGCACAGGCACGCCAACACCGGCACCGGATGGCTCAGCACTTGAAAATGGCATTGCCGCCACCGGACTTAACGGTAGCGCCACCGAAGAACTGAGCTTCACCCTGGACGTACCCGCTGATGCTAGCGCCCTTAGTTTTACCATGTCAGGCGGCACCGGAGACGCCGACTTGTATGTAAAGTTTGGCGCCCAGGCCACCAGCAGCCACTACGACTGCCGCCCTTACAAGAGTGGCAACGAAGAGACCTGTGACATAACAAACGCTCAGGCAGGTACCTACCACGTGATGATGCAGGGCTACTCTGACTTCACAGGCATCTCGCTATTGGCGGTGTTTACCGAAGCAGGCACGCCTGACCCAGACCCAACACCTGATCCGACTCCTGACCCAACCCCAGAGCCTACTGCTGGTGTATTAAACACAGCTGCCGCCGGTGACAGTGTGACTCGTGCCTTTGCTGCCGATTGCACCTATAACTCAAGCTGGTGGGGGTTATTGTGCCCAGCCGGTGCCGACCAACCACATCACTCCTGGTTTGATGGTGAAAGTGCCAACGTAAACAGTGTGCACGATCGCTATAAAGCGCTGGATAGCGCCATCGGTTCAAACAAGGATGCCGCCACTACTGGTGCTGAAATGGTAGGTTTACGCGAAGATGGCCCAGAGCCTTCCTTTGGAGCTCAAGCACAAGCTATTGTGGCGCAATCGCCATTGCCTGATCACGTTGAAATGATCTTTGGTGGCAATGACATTTGTAGCCGTGGCTGCATCGACCCCAACAACTGTGACGACCCCATTTACACAGGTGATGAATGGCGCCAAGCCTTGCGCGGTGGCCTAAATACAATGATGAGCGGCTTACCACAGGGCTCTAGCATTTTATTGGGCAGCGTACCTAGAGTGCAGGATATTCGCCAAGCCGGCTTAGACAAGCAAGCAGCAGACGAATACGTTATGTGTGAATCCATTTGGACCTCATACGATGTGTGCAGCATTGTTACTCAGGCTTCCGACTTAAACGGTGAAACTCAAGCAAGCCGTGCTGCGGGTGTGGCGGCTATTCAAAAGGTTTACAACGCCATTCTGGTGGAAGAGGCCCTTGCCTATAACAGCAATGCCAATGGTTTAAACCCCAACGGAATTGAAGTGGTGTCGGAGTACGTAGACGAAAACACCCCTTCAGGCGGAACATTTGCCTTTGGCGCTGAAAACATAAACGGTGGAGATTGCTTCCATCCAAATGTGGCCACACAAAGCGACATTGCAGACTTCATGTGGAACGCCAACACAGATAAGTAATTGTATTGACGTAAGAAAAAGAAATCCTTTGTGCAATTGCGCAAAGGATTTTTAAAGTAAAATAAGAGTTAACTAAACATGATAAAAATAACAAAGAATACTCAACGAATATTCGCTTATAGCCTAGGCTTTTTTGCTTTGCTGGGCTGTAATGTAGAGCAACTCTCCCAGGGCAATAGCATTCCTGAAACACAGCAACCCACAGATCAAAGTAAAAATAGCACTATCATCGCCACCCTTAATCACGAAGCAATCACTCTGGCTGAAATAGACAAAAAAATTCAGATAAAATTATTTGACCTTGAATGGCGTAAATATGAATTAAGAAAATCTGCATTAAAAAAAGAATTGGCAGACCTTAGTAAACAAACAGAAAACAACTCACACAAGATAGATATTTCATTAATACCACCCACACCCCCTAGAATTCAGTTACCTAAAGATAACCGCGCCGTTAAAGGCAACCCCTCTGCCCCCATACGTTTGTCTTTATTTTGCAGTTATCAGTCGGCCCAATGTGCACGTTTGCAACCTGTCATTAAAGAGTTGGAAACACGTTATAGCGGTTTTATTAATATCGCCTTTTATGATTTACCTCAAAGCTATCACCGATATGGTAAACTGGCTGCAAATGCGGTGCACTGTGCCGCTGATTTCTCTAACCCCTGGGATTTTCAAAGCGCGCTCTATAGCGATATAAACCAATTAAACCTGCAGCGCTTCAGTGACATTGCCAAACAGTTAAACTTCAATAACTTTCAATTTCAATCCTGCATAAAAAGCCAAAGACATTTTGATAAAATCAATAAAGACCTGACTCTCAGTCAAAACCTAGGCCTAAGCCAGGTACCGGTTTTATTGGTGGCAGGTTTATATACAAAGGGCCCACAAACCACACAGGGTTATAGTTATTACATTCAACAAGAACTCAATAGGCTTGGTTTATTTAAGCCGGTGGCATCAACCCTGCCCCTAGAACTATTGGCCACCGACGTAAGGCAGGAAGAAAAAGAATCCCGCGCCACTATGGCCTTCAGCCAAGGTAGCAGCACTCGCCCTTATAAAATTGGCGATATTGTGCAAGAACATGTCACCCTGCTAGGCATAGAAGATCGGAAAGTGATCATTAATAACGCTGGAAAAATGGAATTTATATTACTTAAACAAAATAGTATTTCGCAACTTTTTAACTCAACAGAGGCAAATATTGAGCCCCAGAAAATCAATATAGAGACCCTAGAAAACAGTAATACTCTGGCCAGTCTAAAAGGCCAAGCTTACGACCCTAACCTGACCGTAAACCATCAAAGTGAACTTAAAGCCACTGGCAACATGCGTTTATCTAAAGAATGGTTAAACCCTCATTTAAATAACAAAGCGGAACTGCAAACCCACTTCCATGTAGCCGAACACCAAGTAGAAGGAGCCCACCTGCTAAAGCTTAAAGGCATTGAACGCCAAGGATTTTATCGCACTCTAGGGTTGCAAGAGGGTGACGTGGTTTTGCGAGTAAACCAGGATTGGGTTCACGACCAACACAACCCACTGTGGGACGCCCTTGAAAATGAAGAGGATGTCACTTTGACGGTCATGCGGGGTGGCTACCCGGTTCGATATGATTATCAAATAAAATAGCGGCACAAAAAATACCCCCCTTACGATGAGCACTCATCATAAGGGTGCTTGAAAATGAAGAAACCTTCCACCCACCACCTATCAGCTCAAACCCTAATCAATGTAAACAAGCACTTACACACATCTAAAAGTTCTTATTTTTTTGTTGAGCTCGTCATAAACTAAAAATAAAAACCGTATCTTCATCACAGTTTCATCTCAAATCAAAACTCAGTGTGGGACAGTTCACAGAGTTGCCTCCTTAATCTCCCTACTATGCGCCGAAAATAGAAACTGAATTTAACACCTTAAAGTTTAAATTCCTTCTGTGACATATCAGTTTGATACATTAATTTGAGATGGACATATGAGCAATAGTGGCAAGCCGGCCATCACCGGGTTAACACAAGGAAAATCCCCCACTCAGCAACAGGTGCTTTGCAAGCAGCTGAGTGAAATATTGCTTGCGTGGTTGAAACCTAAATTTGATGCCGTATTCGACAAAGTTGATGACAGCCTGTTTGATCAAGCCGAAAACTCTGGCAGCAACAACTACCAGCAACAGTTTTTTGAAACCATGCGCATGCTGCGAGTAGAAAGAGAAGATATTGAACAAGCCTTCCTCACTAATATTCGCCAGGGCTGGCGCCAGGTAAAATCACCAGATGAAATCAATAAAAAGGTCGACATAAACAAGTTATCTTTAATGCATAAAGATGAATTGGAAGAGCAAGTGGCCAACGACACTATGATTGACCGAGTGCAAAATAATTGTGGGCACTCATTAGATTTTTTAATGAAACGTTGCCAGGTTTTAATGCCCAACATCCATGAACAAGAACTACCCTTTCACCCCAGCTTTATATGCCAATCATTTAGCAAGGCCCTTGTTAAGTTAGAGATTGAAATAAGTTGCAAGCTTATTATTCTAAAATTATTTGATCGACAGCTACTTTCACTGCTAAGCGAATGTTTTCAACAAGCCAACCAAGTCTGTGTGGACAATGGAGTACTGGTTGATTTAAGTTCAAGCTCGATTGCAAGCCCAAATTCAAGGGGCTCTTCGACTTTAAATAATGCCAATATTCCAGTGCAAAATTCTAATAATGCCAATGGCACAATACAACAATCACCTGCCTCAGCAAATTTCAATGCCCTTAGGAATCTGCTAGCACAAGGACCATCAAGCACCATGACAGAAACCCTCATGGGCCAGAATGAATATTCAGAGTTGACCCCAAACATAACTTCAAGTGACTTAAGCACCCTGCGTGAATTAATAAACCAGCCTGGAAATAATAGCTGGGGCACACCACAGGCACCAGAACTGAGTTTACCTACACCGACCCAAGCTATTAATGCTAATGAGTTTGCCACGCCATTAAACCAGGCACATATCGCTCAAGCCCCCGAGTTAATTTCAATCCTAAGCCAGTTGCAAACAACCCCAGTTAATCAAGAGTCAGGGCAGATTATCCCCCTTGAAGAAATTCAAAAAATGGTTCAGGAAAAGTTAAATAGCAAGACCGTTAAACAGGTGGATGGTGACGCCTTAAACCTAGTGGCCATGTTATTTGAATTCATATTAGGGGATAAACAACTATCAATCCATATGAAAGAATTATTGGGGCGACTACAAATCCCCATGCTAAAGGTAGCGGTACTGGATCATGAGTTTTTCAGTGATGCCTTACATCCTGCACGGCTATTACTAAACGGTTTAGCACAAGCTGGCCAAGCCTGGAGCCCACAGGAAAGCCTAGACGACGACCGTTACTACCAAGTACTGGCTAAAATTGTTTACCGTGTATCCAGTGAGTTCAAAGAGGATATGGCTCTATTTATTGATCTTAATGAAAAGCTCAATAAATTATTGGCCAGCCAAAAGCGACGCCAGGGAGCCAATGAACACAAGGTAAAATTAGCCGAAGAAGCTCAAGTCCAATTGCAATTGGCCCAATCCCAGGCAGCGGAAGAAATTACCGATCTTAGCAAAGACAAATCAGTACCTAATTTCTTATTAGAATTTTTATCACATCAATGGACACAGGTATTTACCAAAGCCATTTTAACCAATAACAAGGATCAACATAAACAGGCAACCCAGATTGTCCAGCAATTAATATGGAGCATACAACCTAAGCAAATGAGCCTGAATCGTCAGGAGTTTTTACAGGTGGTGCCCACTCTTTTAAAAAACATTAAAACATCGAGTAAAGAATTCAAGTTTAAGGAGGATACTATGCAAGATTTTTTCGACAAGCTTCAACGGATTCATCTTGGTGAAATCTCTTTGACTGATTACCAGGAAAGTCCAGCCGACATAGACCTGAGTGAGTTTGAAGATTTGGGTCAAACCAGTGAAAGTCAATCACCTGAAGCTAAAACAACGCCCGATTTAAGCGAATTTGAAGACCTGGGTTTAAGGAAAAAAGTTTTTTCTGAGCCCGACAATAACGAAGCTGTTTTGCAAGAACCCCCAGCGGATAATGTAGTAAACTTTATGGGCAATTCAAACACTGACCTGCCAAAAGTTGAAATACCCAGCTGCGCCCCCATTTATTATGAGCAAGTCGACAACCTTACCTTAGGTGCGCGCTTCGATCTCACTAAGAATGGTGAAACCATACGTTGTAATCTGGCGGTGGTGATAAAATCCATTGGAAAATATATCTTTGTAAATCGACACGGCTTTAAGGTGGATGAAAAAAATACCGATGAAATGGCTCAAGCCCTACAGGATGGAAATTTAAAACACATGGACGACAGCCAATTATTCGATAGAGCTCTAGAAGCGGTAATTGGTAGCCTGCGCCAACATCAAACAGGATAAATAGAAATACCCCTGCATCAGCCAGGGAATATAAAGGAAGCCATCACTCTTGCCACCTGTAAACCATGGGCACTGGCATGCAAACTCTTTTGCCCCAAAGAAAACGTATCCTCTGGAATAATACCTACTCTAGCCTGCATGAGAGCATCGGCATAATCAGCAGTAAATTCAGGGTGCCCCTGAAAACACAAAACCTGATTATTTATTTGGTAAGCGGCGATGGGGCAAAACTCACTACTTGCCACCTTCACCGCATCTTTAGGCATTTTTACCACCTGATCTCGATGGCTCACTAACAAGGACAATTGCGCAGGAAGAAATAACCTGCGCCCCTGCCGGCTAGTTTCATATTGATGAACCCCGACTCCCCAACCCTGAGACGCTAAACGGGTATCCCCACCCAAGGCCATGGCAATGAGTTGATGGCCAAAGCAGATTCCTAATATTTTTTTGTTTTTCTGGTAAAGGCTTTGCACGTAAACTTTAAGCTGAGTGATCCATTCATCATTATCGTAGGCAGAACTTTTACTGCCGGTAATTAAATAAGCATCACACTCGTCTATTTTTTGTGGATACTCTCCTTTATTAACTTGGTAGCTTCTAAACTGAAGCTCTTTATGGGCTTTTTCAAACAGGTTTTGCATCATTTTGGCATAAGAGACATATTGTGGTTGTAAATCGTCACGCAGAGTGTCTGCATCCAGAATGCCCAATATCATGATGCATCACCCTTCACCGCACACTCAAATATTTCACTGTACTGATTGGCCGTGAAGGAAATAGGATTACCTTGAGCAGAAGGATCTTTCTTGGCCATTTCACCAATTTTTTTAGATTCACTTGCATCAATGCCAATTTCCATTAGCGTGTTCGGAATACCAAAAGAGGCTCTAAACTCCATGAGCCAGTCATAAAACCCGTCAAAACTACTTTTACTTTTTGAAGTATCTATATTTAAAAACAAACACAAATCAGAAACTTTTTCCTCAATAGCGCTGCGATTTTTTTGCAAAACATAAGGCAATAAAATGGCATTCAATAACCCATGATGCTTATCGTATACCGCCCCTAACGGGTGAGCCAAAGCATGCACGGCTCCCAGGCCTTTTTGAAAAGCAGTGGCGCCCATACAAGATGCCGTCAGCATATGGCCACGAGCATCTAGGTCCTGGCCATTTTCAAAGGCCAGAGGCAACCATATTTTTATCAAGCCCAGAGCCTGAATGGCAATACCATCGGCCATGGGATGATATCCAGGCGCGCAATAGGCCTCGAGACTGTGTACAAAGGCATCAATGCCGGTGGCCGCGGTTAGGTGCGGCGGCAAATCCTTGGTTAAAGTTGGGTCTAGTATCACGGTGGCGGGCAACATATTAGGGTGAAAAATGATTTTTTTTACAGCCATTTCTTCATGCACAATCACACTGGCACGGCCCACCTCCGAGCCGGTACCTGCTGTAGTGGGAATGGCAATTACCTGCGCCATATTACGCACATTTACCTGGCGCCAGTTATCAGCTACATCTTCAAAGTCCCAAATGGAACGAGACTGCCCCACCATTAATGCTATGGCTTTACCGGCATCCAGCGCACTGCCGCCACCAATGGCAATAACACCATCATGGCCTCCGGCATTATAGGCCACCACACCACAGGATATATTCTGCTCATTGGGGTTGGCTTTCACTTGGGAGAATACCTGACAAGGCATTTTTAACTGAACCAATGAATCCTTAATGTTTTTTATAAAGTCAAAACTGGCAAGACCTGCATCGGTCACAATTAATGGCTTTTTTATATTTTTTTCTTTGCAGATATCACCCAGTTCTTTTATGCGCCCCTCACCAAATAAAATATGGGTTGGATAATTCCAACTGGCTCTTTCAGGGCTCATTGGAATGTGTGAAGCAGGATTTTGATCATTCATGTTCACGCCTTTTGCTACACTTTTTTAAAGTGAAACGACTTGGGCCGGGTTAATTGTGAATAAGCCAGTTTTGATAACGAACAACCGCGCCCGGAATCTTTTAGCCCTACCCAAGCCAGAGCCGGGTCTAGGTAATCACAGCGATTCATATACACAGTACCGGTTTCAATTTTGTCCCCTAACATTAAACACGCCTCTTGATCTTGACTCCAAAGCGACGCGGTTAAACCAAAATCAGAATCATTAATTAAAGATAGCGCATGATCATCGTCATCCACCTTCATGACTCCCACCACAGGGGCAAAGGTTTCCTCAGTCATGATGCGCATCTCATGAGTGACATTGGTTAATACCTGTGGCGGTAAATAATTACTGTGGGCTTGGCGGGCAATGTTTTTATCAACGATCTTTGCCTGATGGGTGAATTGCCCATTGATAATAAAGTTGCCCTCTTCAATATGGCAAACCGCTCCTTGTTTTTTTGCTTCACGAATTTGCTGGCGCGCCACATCGGCCGCTTTCACATTCACCATAGGGCCAAGGGTTGTATTTTTATCAAGAGGATTGCCCAGCACCAGCTCATTGGCCATGGCCACAAAGGCTTTTACAAAGTCGTCATACAAGGCCTGGTGAACATAAATGCGCTCAACTCCACAGCAGCTTTGGCCACTATTATAAAAAGCCCCATCTACTAGGTTTTCAACGGCATTGGCCATATTGGCATCTTCACGCACATAGGCGGCATCTTTACCACCCAGCTCCAAAGATATGCCTTTAAACAGCCCTGCGGCACTTTTTTCGATGGCCCTGCCTGCTTCAACCGAGCCGGTAAAACAGACATAATTGATGACCGGATGACGCACCAGTTCCAATGTTTGGTGGTGGTTCATATGTAAAAACTGAAATACTCCCGTTGGCAAACCCGCTGATTTAAACGCTTGAGCAAAGCGTTCGGCACACAGCAGCGTTTGTGCTGAGTGTTTTAAAATCACACAATTACCAGCCATTAAAGCCGGAATGAGACTATTGATGGCGGTTAGATAAGGGTAATTCCAGGGAGCAATCACCAATACCGTGCCCAGTGCCGTGGGCCGAATAAAACGCTTAAAACCCGACTTAGTGGGCATGGCAATGTCTTTAAGGGCGGTCTCAGCAAGATTAATCATGTGCAAAGCACGTTCTTGCAAACCTCTAATTTCTCCTGCCGCCGATTGGATAGGCCGCCCCATTAACAAGCTAATTTCAGTGGCGACCTCATCCTGATTTTGCATAAACCAGTCGGTTGCTTGCAGGCAATATTCGGCTCTTTTTTCCACCGACATCTCGCGCCAAATAGATTGTGCCTGCTGTGTACTCTTGATGGTTTCCTTTATTTCAGAATTAGTGGCCAGAGTCCTTTTGGCTACGATGGATTGATCACCTGGAGAAACGATGGTTATTTTATTTTCCATACAATTAACGATTAGACCTCCATTTGAAATATTGATCAGTGCAAGAAATTAGAATGCTTATTTTTTTCATACGACTAACGGTAAATCCTATTTTGAATAATTTATTTTATTGTTACTGAAATTCTAATTAGATGATTTCGAAGTATCGGTCCAATTCCCATTGAGAAATGTGTTTACGGTATTCCCGCTCCTCCCATTCTCGAGTTGCGCAAAAGTGATCAACAAATTCATTGCCAAAATAACTCCTGGCCATAGTAGATTTTTTTAAAGATTGCGCGGCTTCCCACAAAGTAGTCGGCAATTTAAGCGATTCTGGTGCGCTCTGGTCATAAGCATTACCGGTGATTAAATCCCCCAAAGGTAAGTTATTTTCAATGCCCCACAAACCCGAGGCAATCACTGCCGACAACACAATATAGGGGTTGGCATCGGCGGCGCCAATTCTATATTCCAGACGCTGACTTTTTTCACCACCAGGAATAATACGAATGGCGCAAGTGCGGTTATCAATCCCTACACTGGCTTGAGTGGGTGCCCAAAATCCGGGAACTAAACGCCGATATGAATTAATGGTGGGTGCTACCATGCTTAATAATTCAGGCATTAACGCCTGCTGCCCGGCCACAAATTGCGTCATGACAGCGCTCATGTTGTGTGGCTGGGATTTATCATAAAAAAGGCTTTTACCTTTTTTATCCTTTAAAGATAGGTGAATGTGGCCACTTTGTCCGGGGAGTTGGTCATTCCAACGGGCCATGAAGGTTGCCATCTTGCCTTCTTTTTGAAAATTAATTTTGCTAAAAGTTTTAAATAAATTGGCTTTGTCGGCGGCATTCAAGGCTTCATCATAAGTAATGGCCGCTTCCATTACTCCTGGCCCGGTTTCTTCATGTAAACCTTCAATGGGAATATCCATGGCTTCACACATGGCCAATAGATTTTTATAGGTACTTTCATGGGCTGTATTTCGAATAACCGAATAACCAAAGTCACCCGGTGCCATGGGCGTCAGGTTTTGATAATTTTTTTCACGAATAGATTGCGGGGTCTCATCAAACACAAAAAATTCATACTCAAACCCAGCCAACGCATACAAACCCATTTTTTCAGCTTTTTTTAATACCCGGCGTAACAATCCTCGTGGACAAATGGCCTCGGCATCACCGGTGAATTCGGCCAGAAAAAATAAATCATTGCCCTCCATGGGCATGGGGCGACAAGTTTGAGGCAGTATTCTCACCGAAGCATCGGGGTAACCCGAGTGCCAGCCTGTGTATTGGGTGTTGTCATACAACTGGTCTTTCATGTCCCAGCCCAAAACCACGTCGCAAAATCCAAAGCCATCATCTAACGCAGAAATAAACTTGTCTTTAGACATGTACTTACCACGCAGGATGCCATCTATGTCGAACACACCTACTTTCACATGGGTGGCCGCTTGGTTTTGCACCATTTCTCGAGCGTGATCTAGGGTTTGAATATCCCTGGGATTCATGAAGCATCCTTGGCATTAACGAGCTAGTAGAAGAGGCAAATCTAAAGACTTGATACCTATATATAGGCTAGGTGTGGGAGCAGATTCGAGCAAATTTTTTATGAAATGAAATTTA
>ERZ1027231.216-NODE-216-length-25117-cov-52.339638_pt1 | contig 25117 bp, 23 predicted proteins | sample MGYA00520866_ERZ1027231 | MGnify/ENA primary metagenome ERZ1027231 (study PRJEB33311, sample SAMEA4378411) | marine metagenome | biome: Marine biome; feature: Fjord; material: Water | collected 2014-07-20T08:00:00Z/2014-07-... | depth 75 m ...
TGAAGTTTAGAAGTATGAGTATGAATGCTGAAAAAGATGGGAAAGCAGTATGGGCGAGTAAAAATGATGATCGAATTACGCTCGTTGGTAAATTTATACGTAAAACCCGTATTGATGAACTCCCCCAAATTCTTAATATTCTTAAAGGGGATATGAGGCTGGTAGGGCCAAGGCCAGAGCGCCCTGAGTTTGTTGAGGATCTTGCAAATAAGATTCCTTATTATAAAAAACGACACACAGTAAAGCCAGGTTTAGCCGGTTGGGCACAGCTAAAATACCCATATGGTGCAACTGAACGAGATGCATATGAAAAATTACAATACGATCTTTATTATGTAAAAAATAATAATGTGATAATGGATTTTTTCATTCTGCTCCAGACCATCGAAATTGTAATTATGGGCAAGGGCGCACGTTAATCGAATGGGCTCACTCGGATTTGTAGTGTCTTATCCATTTAGTTGGCTTCTATGTTGTTTGCTTCTAACAGCAATTTTTACGTATAGAAAAAATATAAAAATATCACTATTTATAGGTCTGATCACTCTTTTCCTAGGTATCAGTATTCTACCTTTTGGATCCAATATATGGCTTAAGTCTCTAGTGTATAATTTTAACGGAGGAAATATTAAATGCGACCCTGATAATTTACCTGATGAAGGTATTTTGTTACCGGGAGGAATTGTTTATGTTGGAGCCAATATACAATTATCTAATTGGAGTAAACAAAGAGTAGAAAGCTTTCTTGATTATAATAATAAGGATTTTTCAACGCTTCATATCCCTAGTGGTGAGTTGTTTCACGCTAAGAGAGAAGGGGAGTATATAAAGGAGGAGATAATGGAGGTCGATAAATTCGATACTAAAATTTATCTCGGAGCTGGGTCTAAATCCACATTTGAAAATTTTATTGAAATTAAAAATGCACTTAAAAAAGATAAAGAATACATACTGTTTACATCGGCATGGCATGCTTATAGAGCTACATCGGTAGCAAAAAAAATGGGTATAAGGGTTTGTTCTATTGGGGATTATATTCCCAATGAGAGGCAGGCATTAAAGGAATATCCATGGAAATTTAAAGCTGCATTAAGGGAATACTTAGCAATCATAATGTATTTCATTACTGGGCGAATTTAGGGGGAAATATGAAGTTAATCATAATATCAGTCAGCCTATTCATTTTATCTGGATGCAGTCAGCAGCCTGTTATAGAGCAAGGCAGTATCCTTAGTAACAGCAATAAAATTCTATCAAGTGCAAGTGCGTATTACATTGGCGTTGATGATGTTCTAGAAGTCAATGTATGGCGAAACCCTGATATATCCGTAACGGTTCCGGTACGGCCAGATGGGAAAATATCGGTCCCATTAGTTGGAGATGTGCAAGCAGGTGGGAAGATGCCGATGGTAGTTGCCAAGGATGTTCGAGAAAAGTTAACCAAATATATAAGAGAGCCACAGGTAACTGTTATTTTAACCCAGCTACGTAGTCATGAATTTGTTTCTAGGGTTCGTGTGACAGGGGCTGTTCAATCCCCTGTATCCTTGCCATACAGGCAAGGAATGACAGTGCTAGATGCTGTTTTACAGGCTGGAGGGTTGAATGAATTTGCTTCTGCAAACAGTGGGAAGCTTTATCGTAAATCGAACACGAATACAGATCATTATGATGTATACCTGAAGGACATTCTGAATTCAGGTGAGCTTGAAACTAACTATGAGCTAATGCCAGGGGATATAATCTCAGTCCCAGAAAGGTTGTTTTAATATGTCCACGCAAGTATCCCAATTAGACTTAATTAAGTTTTCACTGACTGAATTGTGGCGAATTAAAAAACCAGCTTTAGTGTTATTCGTTGTGATCTCACTGTCTGTCTTAACAATGGGTTGGTTCTGGCCTAGAGTTTATATTTCTCAATCTAGTATATTAGTTGATGAGTACAATATTCTGACACCATTAATGGAAGGCACTGCTGTAGCCACTGGCGTAAAAGATCATGCGAAAAATGCATGGCAGTTGCTACGAAGTCAGTATGCAAAAGAAAGAATTGTTGAGTTTATTTCTGGAGATATAGAAGGCGAATCTGAGATAGATGTAGATAGAATTTGGGAAGAAATAAAATATAAAACAAAAGTCAGTAATGCTGGAAAAAATATAATAAATATTAAGTATAAAAGTACAGACCCAATTGAAGCACAAAAATTCGCAGCATTTTTTACAGATTTATTTATTGATGAAAGCGTTAAAGACAAAAGAAGAGAGAGTGAAGCTGCATTTGAATTTATTTCGAATCAGGCTGAGGAGTATCACGATAAGCTAAAGCTATCTGAAGAATCATTGAAAGAATTTAGGTCTGCAAATTTGGGTGCGTCACCAGATAGTGCTGGAACAGTTAATGCTCGTATCCTAGAGCATCAAAGAACGATTGAACAGACACAGCTAGAAAATACTGAAATAGAAATTCAGATGAAAAATATTCAGGACCAACTATCTGGTGAGGCGGCAGTATCTGCTCACTTGACCGAGGAAGGTCAATTGCAAAAAAGGATATCTGCTCTACAGGGGCAGTTAGATACATTAAGGATGACATATTTAGATAATTATCCAGATATTATAATTATAAAAGATCAAATATCCGCACTAAGAACACAGATGGTGCACGTGAGAATGAATGATAATAAAGAAATTTCTAATGCGGGAAATCTCAATCCCTTGTTTCAAGAATTAAGAAGTCAGTACTCTCAGCTCACAACACAAGCAGCCGCTCTCATCACTCGGTTGAAGGCGACTAAGAATTTACTTGTAGACGAAAAAAGTAGAGCAATACAAATCAATACAGTCGACGCAGTACTTGCTCAGCTAACGCGAGACTATGATGTAAATAAAGATATTTATCAAAAATTGTTAAGGCAGAGAGAGACAGCAAGGGTGTCAATGAATATTGATATAGCTAACCAGGGGCTAACTCTGAAAATCCAAGAGTATCCGCATGTCCCAATTCGACCAGTAGGCTTACGATTAGCACACATTGCATTGTTGGGTCTTTTGATGGCGTTTATGGTACCACTTGGTATCTCATATATATTGGTAATGTTTGACGGGAAAGTACGATTCAAATCACACTTCCAAACAATAACGAATGTTCCTGTTCTGGGTATTGTTTCTAAATATAAAAACCAGGAAACTCTGCAGTACAGTTATTATTGGAGCTTTGGAATATTGGCCACAATAATAGTCGTCCTATCAATATATGGTTCTGTCGCTTGGTTGAGAATTTTTTCGTAGGGAGAACGTGATGAATAAATTAGAAAAAGCTATTTCCTTGACAATGTCTGAAGAGCAGTACATTAACAATACGTATGGTGATTGTGGTTCAACTAAATCCATGGATGAGATGGAATCAATGGATGATACTACTGCTCTAACAGAGCAGGAATATATTGATAAAAAAATAATGTTCCAAGGGTCTAGTCAAGGAGCGTTACTGAATCAGCTAAGAGATATACGAACAGCATTAAATAAAACTAAGAATACAAATAATAATTTGATAATGATCACCTCTGTTGAAAAGAATAGTGGGACAAGCTTTTTTTCAAGAAATATTGCAGCAGTGACTTCATTTGATTCATCCAGATCTTCATTGTTAATCGATTGCAATATAAGTAATCCTAGTGTGGCAGATACATTTGATCTTAAGGGTAAAAATGGAGTTTTAGATTATATCTATGATTCAGAAATAACTGAGTCTGAAATAATTAATCCTGTAGGAATTAAACGATTCAGGTGTGTTACTGCTGGAAATATTAAAATGGAAAGTGAAGAATATTTCACTCATCCAAGATTCCGATCGTTACTAAATGATTTGAAAAATAGATATAAAAATAGGAATATATTTATTGATGCACCTTCATTGTTAGATTCTGCCAACGCAAGAATTCTTCTAGAATTATGTGATCAAGTTATACTGGTAGCACCTATTGGAAGGGTTGGAATAAAGAAACTTGAAGCAGCCTCAAAGATAATTCCTAAAGAAAAATTTTCTGGTGTTGTTATTAACGACTATTCCTAAAAATATGAAAAATTTTGTAAAAGTTGTTATTGGTATTATGTATTCATCTGTAGCATTTTCCGCAACCAAAGGTGATGCTAACATGACGGCGGGTGTTAGCTCAGATAATGGAAATATCTATAAGGGTTTAACTGCTGACTATAAAGTCGAATCTGAAGGCGCTTTTCAAACATTCAATTCATCAATTGATTTAGAGTATTCATCTGCAAAAAATCGACCTTCGGTTATTAATGGTCATCAGTATTTATATAGTAATACTATATTTAATAGTAATACATATCATTTACTTAAGCTGCCAACACCATTTATTGTCGTTGAGTCAGGAATCGCATACAAGCAAACAGGTGAAGTGGATTTAGATGGAAATAAACAGTTTGGATGGAGCGCCTATGTTGGGCCGACTTTTAAACGTAAAATAAGGTCTGATATAGATCTAAAAATAGGCATTAGCATTGGGCAGCAAGTAATCAATAAAACGGAGACTAGAGACCAAAATAGTTTTGTTTCATTAAAGAAATATTTTAGTCATACGGCTTCGTTATTATTAGCATACCAAAATGAATGTGTTGATTTTGAAGACAAATCTAAAAAGGAGGCATGTAATAGACTTCAGCAGCTGACCTATATGAATAAAACATCAAAAACAGCATATATGATTACATTGGGTCAATCGACTTCAGAAAGTGACGTTGAAAATGTGTATCAAGTTCAATATCAGTATAAGACAAATTTAACTGATTCAATATTAATAAAAAGTGGACTGGAAAAAATTACTCCTAGAGTTGCACTAGCTTTACTTGATGACGCATCAAGTCTTACAGATGTGTCCACACTTGAAACACAGTCTTTGGTATATGATAAAAAACTTACTCGATTCTCGATGTCAGTCAGTGCGGAAAGAAAGAAATATCCTTTACTCAAGGAAGAGCTTGAATATCAGCTATCTGCAGGGTATTTACTAGGAATTAATCATTGTTATTCCTGCTCAGTGATTTACGAGTATCAAAAAAACGTGAAGCCGGTAAGTAATTGGGCATCTTGGATGGTTGGTGTTACATACCCAATAAAAAGACATTGGAACACGTTGTTTTCTATTCGAGAAACAACACAAGAGGTTGGTGAAAAATTTCATAGTCTAAATTTTCAGCTAACTTACGATGGTTCAGCAAAGATATTAAGCCGCTAGTAGGCAGGGAACTAATTATGTATTTGGAACACTTCGGGTTAAAAAAAGCACCCTTTCAAATTGCTCCTGACGATAAGTTATTATATTTAAGTCAAAAGCATGCTAAGGCATTGGTTTACATGGATTATGCAACCTGGCAGCCGGATGGATTTGTTGTTATTACTGGAGAGATTGGTGCAGGAAAATCGACATTAATAAAACGTTTACTGAGAAAAATAAAAGATAAAGCCGTATGTTTCCACCTGCCATTTACAAATTTAAAAGATACTGAATTATTAGCATTTATGGCGAGGCAGGCCGACATTAGAGTGGCAGCTGATGATAAGGTTTCAATAATTTATGCGTTAACAGATTATTTCAAAGAAATCACATCATCAGGTATCCCTTGCGTTTTAGTAATCGATGAGGCTCAAAATTTGACTCGATCAAATCTTGAGGATATTCGTATGCTCGCAGGGTTAGAAGGTGATAACGGAACCATGCTGAGGGTTGTTATGCTGGGACAACCAGAATTTATGAATACAGTAAATTCGTCGGAACAATTAAGGCAAAGAGTGAAGCTTCATTATCATTTAGTTGGTTTGGATCAAGCGGAGGTGGAGCAATATATCAACTATCGACTTGAGCTTTGTGGGTTACAAAACAACAAATTGTTTGATGCATCGCTTATTGAATCAATCTTCAAACTTTCGAAAGGTATACCTAGGCTTATAAATAAAATTTGCGATTCACTTTTAATTTGTGCCTTCTCAGAGGGGCGAAAAAAACCAGAAATTTCAGATTTTGAAGATGTAGCTCAGGATCTTATGATGCTACCGATCGGCTCAAGCTCCAGTGTGACGCGCGAGACGAATGTAGCAGGAGATTCAAATAACAACCTTGAAAGAATCGCGATCGCACTAGAAAAAATTAGCAGTCAATTCGAAAAGATCACTAATGATACTGGAACAAAAAAAGAAAAGAATTTTCTTGGTCTGAGGGCTGCGAAATAATGTCTAGTTCAGTTGTTTACATGTTTCACGCTATAGGGTCAGGTTCGGCTTTAGCTGGATCAGATCCGCATTATGCATATAGCACTAAAAAATTTCAAAAATTTATAAATGAAACTGGCCAATGTAGATCGATAAGAGATGTGTTGTCGGGGCAGCACTCTAAGGTGGTCGTGACATTTGATGATGGGCATGCCACAAACTTTCATGCTGCAGAGATTATTAAAGACACGCTTGGAGGTTCAGCTGATTTTTTTATAAATCCTAATACTGTAGATATGAAGTATTATTTAAGCTGGTCGCAATTGAGAGAGATGGTATCAATGGGTATGAGTATTCAGTCTCATTCTCTAGATCATTTATACCTGTCGGACATGAGTAAAGCTGAGCAAAAACGACAATTAGAAACAAGTAAAAAGACAATAGAAGACAACCTGGGTGTGCCAGTATCTATCCTAGCTCCGCCAGGAGGGCGGTACAATCAAGACACTATCGATTTATGTCATGAGCTGGAATATGAACATTTGTCTATATCGGAACCAGGGCGGTGGGCAGGAGGGTATATATCACCACGTCTGGCTGTATACAAAAATACCAAAGTTTCAAGTTTACTTGGCTGTAACAAGTTGATTAGCCCTCTAATCATGAGTCAGCTAATAAAATATAAAGTAACAGGTAAAGCAAAAACCATATTGGGTAATGATTCATATGAATTAATCAGGTCAAAATTACTGGGCGGTGCTTCGTGAGTGTTGTAGTTTGTATTTGTTTGATTGGAATTATTTATTGTTTTTTCGGATATCCAGCCTTCGTATACATGTATTCGAAAAACAGAAGCAGTAATCGCAGACAGTGGCAATATCCAGATAAAGATATATCAGTTCTGATGGTTGTGTGTAACGAATCAGAATCTATACAGCGTAAAATTAGTAATATATTAAATCTTAATTATGAACAGACTCGTATCCATTTGGTTATAGTCGATGATGCTAGTGACGACAATACAGTGAGTCTTATTAATGGATTTGAGGATGATCGGATTACACTTATTCAATCTGAAAATCGACAAGGAAAATCAAGCGGTATAAATAGGGGCATGGAAGTAATAAATACAGAATTAGTCTTGTTACTAGATGCTCGACAAGTCGTTAGTCAGAATGTTCTTTATGACTTGTCATCTTGGTTTTATCCTGGTTGCCGTGTTGCTGCCGTTAGTGGTGAGCTAAAATTTAGGAAAGTAGACGGCAGTATGCCATCTGGGATGGATGCATATCAAAAATATGAAAAAATAATCCGTAGAAGCGAAGCAAGAATAAAGAGTGTGCCGGGTGTATCAGGAGCTATTTATATGTTGCGAAGAGATTTATTTGAACCTATCCCAGTAGATACTATTTTAGATGATGTTCTAATCCCTATGAATGCTGCAAGAAATGGTGACTGGATTGGCTTTGATGAACGAGCAATTGCTTGGGATATTCCAAGTGATGATATGGAACGTGAAAAGCGAAGGAAAACAAGAACCCTAAATGGCAATTACCAATTATTATTTAGAAATATATCTTGGTGTGTACCTAAACAGCACCCTGTTTGGTTTTCGTATGTCAGTCATAAAGTTATGAGATTAGTCGCACCTTTTCTTGCAATTATAGCGATTACTTTATCGATAATTTTGGCCACCGAAGGAAGTGTTCTTTTCATTGTATTAAGTCTTAGTCTATCCATTGGAGTATTAATGTATCCGCTTAGTTTGTATTTTAAATTTATTAATAAAAACAAACTTATGCGGATAGGCACATCGTTTGTCGCCCTTAATTGGTTTAATTTATTAGGATTTACCCAATTTTTATTTTCTGATAAAAAGCAATCTTGGAAATGACCATGTCAAAGAAGTGTAAATTACTAATATTGACAGATACAAGAGTAGGAGTGCCGGGTGGAAGCGAGCGGCATTTACTTAATTTCCTTACGAATATGTCTAGTGACTTTACTGCAAAAGTATTTCAACTGAACCCAGGCGGGAATAAATTATTCAAAGAAGGATGTTTTGAGCCAAACAACAATGTTGAATTATATTTACGTCCATTAGAAACACTAAAATCATTAACTACATACCGCCTATTAATCGAGCTTTATAAGCTGTGCCTTAATGAAAAACCTGACATTGTTATTTCATATCATGAGAAATCTGACTTAATTAACTATTTTTTGAGTAAGATGCCTCTCATGAACCATAAAACAGTTTCCAGCAAGCGGGATATGGGGTTGAAACTTACAGGGAAACTTGGGTACGTGATGTCAAGGGTTAATCCGAGCTTTGATGCGATCACAGCTCCCTCTAAGAGTGTAATTGAGCAAGCGATTGATCAGTTTGGAGCTATTGAGAAAAAATCATATGTTGTAGAAAACGGAGTTGATCTTAGTAGATATAAACAGCTAGATTCAACGAAACGCAATGAGCTTAGAGTGAAATTAGGCCTACCTATAAACAAAAAAATTGTTATTACAGTTGGTTGGTTGCGCGAAGGTAAGGGGCATGAATACTTAATAAATGGATTGGCAAAATTAGATAGAGTAGAAGATTGGTTTCTAGTTTTGTTAGGTGAAGGGCCTGACTTGGCTCGTTTAGAAAAGATAGCAGCGGAAAATCAGTTGTCTGATCAGGTATTGTTTGCAGGAATGCAGCGTAATGTGGATGAATGGTTATCTGTATCTGATGTCGCTGTATCGGCTAGCTTATCTGAAGGATTATCGAATGCTTTAGTCGAAGCAACGGCCTCATCATTACCGATTATAGCAACAAATGTAGGAGGTAACCCTGAGGTAGTAGAAGATGGATTTAATGGTTTTTTAGTTAAGGAAAGAAGCGCTTCTTCAATTGAAATTGCGTTTAACAAACTAAAATTCAAAGATGTGATTATTGAAATGGGGGCCAACTCTAGAAAAAAATCTGAACAAACTTTTTCAATTGAAAAAATGGTTACCCGTCTTGAGGATATCTACCTTAGATTATCAGGCGTAGAAAATGAAAAATAACGTATTACATATTAGATCCACAATAGGTATGTATGGTGCAGAGCAGGTTATTCTAAACTTATTGCAGTCCGTAAGAGACTTAGCTCACAAAACACGTTGCTTTATAATTGAGGGTTCTGAAAAGCAAAGTGATTTATTAGCTGTTGAGCTATCAAATAATAGTTTGGAGTACCATTCAGAAAAATCGTATAAGAAATTTGATTTTTCGGTAGTTAAAAAATTAAGGAAAGAAGTAAAAAAATACTCTGTTGGTGTTGTTCATAGTCACGATTATAAGTCCCTAGTACTAATTTGTATCGCAACGATTGGTTTAGACGTTACTCGAATACATCACTTACATGGCGCATTGGGTAATACATCTGCGGAAAAAATTTACAGTCTTATAGAGCGTTTGTTTATGATATTTGTAAATAAAATTATTGTTGTCAGTCAAGAGCAAGAGAACATATATAAGAAATATTTAGGATTGACACATAAATTAGTTCATATAGAAAATGGCAGCCCTATAAAAGAAATATTCAGTAAGGATCATGCTGGTGATGTGTTCAGTTTTATAATGGTGGCTAGGCTAACTCCCGAAAAAAATCATGAACTTGCATTAAAGGTTCTTGCAAAATTAATACATGAAGGCCGGAATGTTTGCCTCTCAATTTTAGGCTCTGGTCCAGAGTTACCTAGACTCAAGTTGATTGCTGAAGACCTTGGGATTATTAAGAAAGTGAAATTTGTGGGGTTTACGAGAAACGTAGAGGAGTGGATGCGAAAGGCAAATTGCTTGTTAATCACTTCGACAACAGAAGGCATGCCAATGAATTTACTTGAAGCCATGTCATATGGATTACCCTCTATTTGCACCCCTGTTGGCGAAATACCAAAAATAATTGAATCATCAGAAGGCGGGAAGCTTGCGAATAACGAAGAGCAGTTCGTTCAAGTCGCTAGTGAGTATTGTGATAGCCCTGAAAAAATTAAAGAGATGGGTCTTTCTGCTAGTCGATTTGTAAAAAAGTACCTAAGTGTAACAAGGCAATCCAACAGTATTTTAGAGGTATATGAAAGCACTCTAGGCGGGGTATATGAACGCTGTATTACTTAGCTTAAAGGGTTCAGACAACAGTACGAATTGGCCACTATTACTGCTAATAGTGATTATGCCACTGAGAAATATTCAGCTCCAATATATTCCAAATTTGGGGGGCGGATTAAATATTATCAATGTTCTTTTTTTGTGTTCGTTGCTACACGCATTTATATATGGGCGTAGATTAGACACAAAACCCCCTATCAACGGCTACTTAGTTTGGTATGTTCTAACTGGAATCATAGCACTAATATTAGGTTACAATTTTCTTGGTGACTCTGCTGGGGGGCTTTGGAAGGCAATGAAGGATGCTCTTATTCCTGTATTCCTAGTTTTTGTTATTCAAAGAAGCGCCGTAGATGATGTGCAATGGAGGCGAATCCTTGTTGCGACTCTACTCCCCCTTCCCTACTGTTTTAAAGTTGTTTGGTCGCAGTATTTAGCAGTAGCTTCGTGGCATTATTCACATGATTTACGTATTTCTGGCACATTCATGGATTTAGGAGCCAATGAAATGGGTGCCTACTCAGCAATGATGAGCCTGATTTCCTTAGGTTGTTTATTAAGCTGTTGGCAGATAAAAAAATGGAGATATGTGTTAATCGCATGCTTTTTCTTTGCATCGCTTTGTCTTCTATATTCGTATTCAAGAGGAGGTTATGTAGCATTTTTACTTGGTGCTATGATCATCATTGCAAAATTCAAAAACAGAAAAAAAATAATTTTTCCAATTATTTTAGCCTCAATACTTGGACTGGCTAATCTTCCTCCCTCCGTTGAGGAGCGATTCTCAACGATAAGTTCGGAAGAAGAAAGTCGTGATGAGAGTGCTCAATCACGATTTGTTTTTTGGGAAATTGTCCTTGGTAAATTTGTCGAAAGGCCCATCTTTGGTTTTGGTTATCATACCGCACAAGATAAGCGTATAAACCCTCATGAAATGGATACACATAATTATTATGTAAAAATGTTAGTTGAAAGAGGATTAGTAGGTTTCTTTACATTTTTAATATTGTTGAGAATATTCTGGAATCTATCTAAGCGTAACCTAAATTGGGAGAAGAATGATCCGCTTCAATATGGGGTGATTCTTGGGGTGTCTGGTGCGGTATTAGCATTAGCCTTAGGTAATATGTTTGGTGATCGATTTTCACATTACCCCATATCTACAAGTTTATGGGTGTTTATTGCCCTAATATCCATTATAGAAAGTCGACGGCTGAGTTTAAATTCAGAGTCGAACCTAAAACATTAGTATCAGGATTGAATCATGTCAGGGAAGAAAAAATTACTTTTTGTATCAGCGAGACTGCCATTTCCTGCGGTAGAAGGACATCAAATACGAACATTTGGTGTTCTGAAAGAGCTATCAAAAGATTATGAAATCCATCTATTAAGTCTTTTAAGAGAAGGCGAAGAAATTAATCTAGATGATGAGCTTGGAAGAGCTTGTGAATCAATTACAGGTGTTGCTATACCAAAAGGAGTGGCTCATTTATTACACTCGGCTATTACCAGTGTAGTTAAAGCATTGCCTTTAGTTGTTTGTAAATACGTATTTCCTAGTTTAATTGATGAGTTTTCAAAGTGCCAAGCCGAAATTAGTCCAGATGTCATTCATTTAGATTTATTACCGTTGGCGCAGTTATCGCGATCAGTGGTAGGCAATATACCGGTTGTTTTAAATGAACATAATGTTGAATCTGCACTTATCGCACAAAAACTACAGACTGTAGATTCAACGATAGAAAAATTGATATATGGAAGAGAATATCGGTTGTTGAAAAAATTTGAATCGGAAATATGTACTGAGGTTAGCACTGTTTTAGCATGTTCAGATAAAGATGCGGAATTACTTAAAAACATGGGAGCCAGATCGGTTCACTGTATACCAAATGGGGTTGATGTAACCCGTTTTGAGCCAGACTATACAAAGTTAGATAGTAATCACTTAGTATTTTTAGGTGGGATGGGCTGGTATCCAAATCGACTTGGAGTCCAATGGTTTGTAAATGAAGTTCTGCCATTAATCATATCTAAAAACCCTAAAGTAAAACTAGATTTAGTAGGAAACCCTGAACCGAAAATATATCTGTCTGATGAAGTAAAAAATAATGTAATCATTCATGGTTTTGTCGATGACTTTAGGCCTATTGTAAACCAGGCTGCAATTATGATCGTTCCGCTGCATGTAGGTAGTGGAACGCGATTGAAAGTAGTTGAAGCGGCCGCACTGGGAAAATGTATGGTTTCTACCAGTAAGGGGGCTGAAGGGGTAATGTTAAAAGCGGATGAACAGATTATTTTTGCAGATGATGCCAGAGATTTTTCCGAAGCAATTCTTGATGTTTGTCATAACAAAGATAAAATAATTAGCATTGGTTCAGGTGCTAGAATAGTCGCTGAAACAATTTATGATTGGGGAGTCATTGGTATCCAATTGAATGAAATTTATGGTGCTCTACATGGGAGATAGTACCACTGATAGATTGCATTATATGGATCTTCTTAGAGGAATACTTATGATGCTGGGTGTGGTTTTACACACACTAGCAATTTATACAGTCAATTCAGACTGGAAAGTTAGCTCGACAGAAAGTACTGACTACGCAGACCCAATATTGAATGTGATTCATCTATTTAGAATGCCAGCTTTTTTTATTATTGCAGGATATTTTTCAGCTCTAGTGTTAGTAAAGCAGGGGGCAATGCCCTACGTAAAAAGTCGGTTTATTCGATTGGGAGTACCGTTGATTTTTGCAGGCATATTATTAAATATCCCAATGGCTTTATTGATTAATAACGGTCCTTCAGACATAGGTTGGAGCCAGTATATCTTATCAGGAAGTTGGCTTGGGCATTTATGGTTTTTAGGAGTACTGATATTGTATTCGTCAATTACAGCATTTCTATGGAGGTGGATAGAGCCAGTAATAAATAATAATTCACAGTGGACTTTACTATTTAGCCTTTTAGTATTGATGCTGATATTTCCTATTAGTCTACGTATAGGCTGGTATATGGAAGCTATGAATATCCAACTTATTTTATTAACAGTTTCGAATTTATTCGAATACTTTCCATATTTCCTTTTTGGTTTGGTTTTTTTCTTTCAATCCAAATATGTATCATTAGGAGATAAACTACATTGGTGGGTGGCAGGGTCTTTAGTTAGTTATTTGTTGTGGACTAGCCTAGAAATAAAAATATTAACGGATAGCTTAATGTTTTTAATGGCCATATTTTCTAGTCTAACTCTATTCGCATTTTTTGAGCGTTACTTCAACCGACCTGCAAAATGGAAGCAAGACTTAGCGAATTCAAGTTATACAGTATATTTAGTGCATCAGCCGATAATAATATTAATTGCATTATATATGGTAGAGGGGCCTATCAATATACATATGCAAATTTTCACGATTATGTCTACTACTGTTATTTTTGCTTTAATAATGCATTTCAAAATTGTAGATAAGAATAAGTTTTTGGCCTTTTTAATGAATGGCCGACCGATGTCTAAAGGTAATAATAAATGATTCATCCTGTGATTTTAGCTGGTGGTGTTGGTAGTCGACTATGGCCAATGTCTCGAAGTAAACATCCAAAACAATGTCTAGATGTAATAGGTAATGGTGACAGCTTATTGCAGGCTACATTAAATCGAGCATCAAAAATTGATGGCGTGTGTAAAGGACTTATAGTTTGTAATGAAGATCATCGTTTTTTAGTAGCAGAGCAATCTAGACAGTCTAGTTTGGATATTGAGCATATTATTCTAGAACCAGTGGGCAGAAATACAGCTGCTGCAATAGCCGTTTCTGCTTGGAGTATATTTAAAAAGGATCCTAAAGGATTGATGTTGGTATTAGCGTCAGATCATGATATTTCAGATATAAATATATTTTCTGATAAAGTAAAGCTTGCTGCGCAGCGAGCTGAATTAGGAGCTATGGTAACTTTTGGTATTGAGCCTAGCTACCCTGAAACGGGGTATGGTTATATAAATTCCAATTCACAAGAGGCTGTTTCTAAGATAAATAAGTTTGTGGAGAAGCCTGATTTTAAAACAGCCGAGGAATACTGTAATAGTGGTGATTACCTTTGGAACAGCGGGATGTTTATTTTCAGAGTTGATAGTTTACTTGAAGAGCTAAAGGTTCACTCTCCAGAAATATATAGTTTAGCCGAGACGAGTATTACTAACGCTACTGTGGACATGGATTTCTTAAGATTAGAGAAGGCCAGTTTTGAAAAAAATGAATCAATATCAATCGATTGTGCTGTAATGGAGAAAACAACCAATGGAGAGGTGATACGTTTCCCAAATATATGGAGTGATGTAGGCAGTTGGTCTTCAATTTGGGAGCTTAACAAAAAAGATAATGATGGTAACGTTTTGCAGGGGGATATAATTTCTCTAAAAAGCAAAAACTGTTATGTAAAAAGTGAAAAAAAATTAGTTGCCACGCTAGGGGTTGAAAATCTAATTATTGTTGATACTCCTGATGCTTTGCTAATAGCAAATAAAAACAATTCTCAGGAGGTTAAAAAAATTGTTGATATTTTAATTGAGCGTAATCGAAGTGAAGTAGATGTTCATTCCGAAGTATTTAGACCATGGGGTAAATACCAGTCAGTAGATATTGGTGGTCGATACCAGGTGAAAAGAATTACAGTTAACCCAAAAGAAAAATTGTCTACCCAGATGCATCATCACCGGGCAGAACATTGGGTTGTGGTTCAAGGTACGGCAAAAGTTCGCAATGGAGATACGACTAAACTTATAACCGAAAATGAGTCGACATACATTCCCTTGGGCGAAATACACTCGTTAGAGAACCCTGGAATGCTACCGTTAGAATTGATTGAGGTTCAAACAGGGAGTTATTTAGGGGAGGATGATATCGTTCGGTATGATGATATTTACGGGCGATCGGGTTCGGAAGGCAGTAATGATTAACTTTATAAACGTTTTAAAAATCCAAATATCATACTTTTATGCTGATTGCAGAATATATTGGGGTAAACGAGGAGCCGTATCCGGCTTACAATCTATATTATATGCTTTTACCTGTCATGGTTGGCATATCATGTTTTGGTTTAGATTGGGAAAGGTGATATACGCTTTCCCTATTCCTGTTATATCACATGCTCTTAAAATTTTATTTCAATTCAATTGGTTTTTAATAACAACGTTTTATGGGATTTGGCTAGATTTAAGTAATAACATAGGACGAGGATTTTACATCGGTCATTATGGAGGAATCGTTATCAGAGGAGATTTTGGTGATTTTTGTTCGGTTGGCCAGTGTGTAACCGTTGGGACAAAGGGTGTAGGGAAATCGAATGGACACCCTGTCTTTGGTGATAATATTTATATTGGTACTGGAGCAAAAATAATTGGAGATATATCTATTGGAAACAATGTTGTAGTAGGCTCAAATTGTGTAGTTGTAAAATCGATCCCCGAATTTTGTAGAGCAGTCGGTGTACCTGCAAAAATTACACAATTGGATGTTAATAATCAAAAAAATCATGATTAAGTTTGCAGTACAAAAAGTGGGGAAGTATCTTGAGTAATAATGACGCAAAAAGCGGAGACTCAGGTGTAATAAATGATAAAAAAATTAATCATTATCTTATATCAAGTACTTTAACTACTCTTGCAGGGCTGATTAGCTTCCCTATACTCACTCGGCTGCTATCTAAGGCTGATTATGGTATATATAGCTTGATTCAAGCCGCTCAGCTTTTTTACGAGGCATTGTTGAAGTCGGGTTTTCAATTCTCTATTGTTCGTCACTATGCAGCGAATAGAGACGGTAATAGGCGGGTATTTCTTAAATCGTTATTATTATTTCCTGCTTCTGTCTCTTTAAGCATAACGGTTTTCCTTAGTCTTCTAATTGTCATACTTAGCTACCTTGGTGTGATAGATATTCTATTTTCTCTGGTTATAATCTCTGCTCAGGGCTCAATATTTGTTAGTTTATTCCGTTCATATATGCAAGCTACTGGCCGATCAAAATTCGATTCTTTAATAGACATTATAAATAAATATACTTATTTAATTTTAGTGATTCCTTTTGTTCTATATGTCTCATCTAATTATTGGGGCGTAATCACTGCAATATGCTTAGCGAGTGTGCTATGTGCAATCATATCAATATGGTTAAATAGGGAGGTGTTTCAGTCGATCTCATCGAAAATTGATTGGAAGCTAATCAGGGAAAGTTACAAATATTCTTTCCCACTGATACTTACAGAGATCACCATCCTTTCTATTGCATATGTCGACCGATTTATTATGGCTGCTATGGATGTAGATTTTTCTGATATAGGTATATATGCGATTGGCTTTGGATTGGCAAACGTAATATATATGTTTTTGTGGAAAACAATCCAGCCCTCTGTATTCCCCAGTGCAAATGAAATACACGATCAATTAGGTGTTTCATATTCTGTAGCATTCTTGGAGCGAAATGCAAATTTTTTGTTCCTAGTATTTATTTGCCTAACAGTTGGAGTATTCCTTAATTCGGAAGACTTTATTATCCTGATATGTGGGGAGGATAAATCAGATGCTGCAGTAATATTTGAGTTTGCAATAATACTATTCCTTATGAAAACATTGTCAAATATATTGTTTTATGGATTTCATCTCAATCAAAAAACAAAATCTGTATTTATATCGGAAATAACAGTTGCTGTCACTAACATCATCATTAATATTGTGATGATACCCATATGGGGAATGTATGGTGCCTTGATCGCAACCTTTATTGCTTTTATTTTGGGGCTTTGTATTAAATATTATCTACTAGAAGAAAGTTATCGCATTAAAAATTTTTTCAGTGGGAGTCTGTATGTTATTTTACTTATGCTTATTTATATTGTGTTCCACGAGTTAGTTGTAAATGAATATATTAATGGTGGTGTATATCGATTATTAATTTCAATAGTAATCTTCTTAATCATAATTTTTAGTCGGTATAAATTTTGGATGAATAAATTTTCATTGGCATTCAAAAATAATGAGTTTATTTGATGGAGGTACTATGTCGATAGCTTTTAAGGTTGCTAATAAGTTAAAACAAAAAATAATATCATTTTTTGATATTGCCAATATAGTACATATGGATAAACTTAATACAGTTAGTATTTTGACTTATCACTGCGTGACAAGTGAAGCATTAAGGGTTAATGATTTTTGCTTTGTTACTGCATCAGATTTTGAAGAACAAATTTCATATCTTAATAATGTATTTGATATTATCCCAATGTCAGATATGTATATTGAAAAAAAATGCGATAAGCCAAGAGCAATCATTACTTTTGATGATGGTTTTTATAATAATTATGAAGTCGCATTTCCAATACTTAAAAAATATAAGTCACCATTTTCTATTTATCTATCAACAAACCTAGTGAAATCTAACGATACGGTTTGGTTTTGTAAGGTCAACTACGCTTTAAGTTTTACGCAGGTTGATAACGTAGAGTGGAACGGTAAGGGATTTAATCTTACTACTCCTACAGGGAGAGAAGAGGCCAGTATTTATATCCAGAGAGATCTTAAAATATTTAAGAATAATGAAATTGAAGCTAAAATTTGCAAGCTTTATATGTCCTTGAACTTAGAAATGCCTGCGAACTTCTCTAATTACAAAAATTATAGAATGTTGGATCAGCAAGCAATAGATGAAATGAGATCTAGTGGACTAGTTGAGTATGGCGCTCATACACATAATCATACAATTCTTAGCCGTTTATCTTATTCAGAGTCTTATGAAGAAATTTCAAAATCTATTTATATCGTTACAGAGTTAACGGGACAGAAATGTAAAATGTTTGCTTATCCTAACGGAGGTAAGTCAGACTTTAGTATCGATCACATTAACATCATAAAAGAGCTGGGAATCGTATCTGCGGTTACTATGGAGTCGGGACTAGCTCGATCAAATGATAACCCTTTTAAAATTAAACGATTATTTGTATCTTCAAATACATCTTTAAAAACATTTAAATTACAAGTACACGGATTTAGAAACTAATGGACGTTATTGTATTAGGATTAGGCGTAAATGGACTTGCTGTTGTTAGGTCCTTGGGTGAGAAGGGTTTAACGATCAGTGGGGTGTATAACGATTCATTTGATGAATTAGGCGTGCATTCAAAATATATCAAAGAATGTAGGAATGTACGTAAAGCGTGTACTAAGGATGAATTACTAACCGCATGCGATAATATGTTATTAAGCTCGAGTATTAAAAAACCCGTTCTTATTTGTACGACGGATGCTTTTGCATCAGTAGTGGCTGAAAATCAGGATGTATTTTCACAAAGGTTTTTATTGACAGTACCATCTAAAGAAATATATTGGCAATTTTTGGCAAAGCAGCCGACGGCCGCTATTTGCACTAATAATTCTTTAGCTATTCCAAAAACTGTATTTGTATCTAAAGAAGAATCTTTATTAGAAGCATGCCAAGATATAAATTATCCAGTAATTGTTAAGCCTGATCTAACCTTCGATGATGCTTTTCCAGGTAAAAATGTCATTGTTAATAATCGAGCTGAACTAGAACAATTTCTAGTTAGTTACCCTCAGCTAGAGTCTAGGGTTGTTGCTCAGGAAATTGTACCGAGTGGAGATGGTAAAATATTTGTCGTGACAACCTTTTCAGATGTAAATGGGAAAGTTAGATCAGCATATTCAGGTAAAAAAATACGACAATACTTACCTGATTATGGTGTTACTTGTTTTGGTGTAAGTATTGAGATACCTGAGTTAAAGCAGAAGGTGATTACATTTCTTGAAAAAATTGGGTATATCGGTTTTGCAACGCTAGAGTTCGCCTATAATGAAGAAACGGATGAGTATTTATTTATAGAATTGAATATCAGAACTTTTTATCACAACCAGCTGTTTAAAGATGCTGGCTTAGACATAAACTATAATGCTTATCTACTTGCGTCAGGCCAAGTTACAGATGATCTACTTATAAAACAAAAAGATGATGTTCATTGGATAGATTTTACACGGGATTTAGGCTCTTATCGCAGGAAGCGAGTACAGAATAAAATAATTTTCTCAGACTGGATTAGGGATGTATTGAAAGCAAGATCATTTGCTTATCTTAATAGGAAAGATATGAAACCCTTTATTGTTTCTATTGCTCGATTATTTTCTATCATTCGAAAGCAAGCTTAAAATATATCACGCGTTAATATAAGTTAACGCGTGTCTATTTGATTAGTTTACTTGTATCACGTCCAGTATAACGGGTGATTTTGGCTTTACATTAAACTCAATGGCTCCCAGATCTCGTAAGTCATCTCGTGGAGCATTAAAGAAATCTTTGTTAGGAATTAACCCTATATCAGTTCCGCTATACCCTTTGTCAACACCAGTAGAGTCACCATTTAATGGTGAAGGTTTATTTGCCTCTTTAGATAATGTCTCTGGATCGTAGGCCGAGTACCTATGCCCTAGGTTAATATTCACAAGCTTTGGGTTGCTGGTAACGTTATGGTCCTCATTGTCGTAGAATGGTCCGGCAGTAGTGGTACAGTGCCCTTGATCTGAGCCCGCATCGTGGAAGGTGTTGCATGGGTCCCCAAAGCCTTTTACCTTGTGTATAAGGTTATTTTGAAACAGCGTATTGGGGTAGGGCTCTTCGGTGTAATACATGCAAGTATTCTCAAAATCCTGAAGGTAATCTGTCATACCGTAAAAAATGTTATTTACCACAGTAAGCTTCTGATCTAGCCTGTTTACGTTAGTTCGATTACCGCCACTTAATAAACAATCACCTTCAGAATAAACAGTGTTGTTAATTAAATTCACTTCAGTGTCGGTTTCAGTGTAAGACAAGGATAATGCAGTACCTAAGGCTCTACAATTTTCACCGTTGCCACCAATTGATGGATCTTGTCGAGAATTCCAAGCACAGGTACCAATTATAATATTGTTTATGATATTGGAATTTCCGGCCACTTTAAGTTGGTTACCAGCATTACCTTCAATGTGACTATTTTTTACTGTAACCAAGCCACCAAGTTCGTGATAAAGTAAGTCGATGCCATCCGAATTATTATGAAAAACTTTTACATTATCAAAAATCCAGTCACCACCCGTTTTAGCTGTACCAATACCATCACCATAACCCCCTAAGCTTTGCTTGGCACATGCGTGAGGTGTCATGTGATCTGCCTGACCAGGGTTGTAAATAAGTCCGCAGCCGTTGAAGCTAATTGATGAATCTTTAAATTCTATGGTACCTGTATTGGCACTGCCATCACCACCTAGATATGCAATGTCACCATCCCATCCAGCATGAAAGTTTGCAAATAAATTGACTTCTTCGAGTTTCACATCCCGAATCCTACCAGCCAGTATTCCTTTACTCAGGCCTTGAATATCCATGTTGGTTAGCTTTATATTATTGGAGTCGCGCATAAAAACCCCTGTATCGGCAAAAGGCTTATCGTAGGGAGTACCTCGTTTGCAGACTAGGCTGTTGTCAGGGTATTGACTGGCACCAATGCAGCTACTTTTATCTGTAACAGTTAGGCAGCTCAGTTCAACATGTGATGTATTATCAAGACTAAAAATTTGCTTCGCGCGGCCTGTACCCCATAGAATGGGTTTGTTATTACAGCTTGTACCTAAACCGCCGCGAATGATTGTGGGCCTCTCTGCTGTTCCAGCAGGTATAGACGGCATGGTGCAGTTGTAGGCCCATGAAGAGCCGCAATCACCTGATGTATAGGTATCATGTCTGCCCATTGCATATTCAGAGGGTGTATTTGAAGAAGCATTTAATATATTTACAATACTGCCCCCCGCCATATTAACTTCATCTGTTCGCGGATCTAGTAATTCGAATATGTGTTTAACTGCACAGGCATCGCTGCCAGAACTTTCATTCCATGGTGCGTTTGTTGTGCCTGTACATTGCTCTAGAGTACCGCCGTCTATACGAACGTAATATTCTTCAGGCTCTGCTGAATAGACATTAGGGGCGGCCAGAACTATGGACATGAGTATTATGTTGTTAATGTTTGATTTCATTTTAATTTACCTATTAATCAATTGGTTTACAGACCCACTTGCAAATAAAATTCGCTAGATTTATCGCTTTCAGCACCACTGGTTGAAAGAGCGACCATAGTGAAAAAATAATCCCCGGCACTAAGGTTTGCTATATTCGCCTGGCTTTTGTTTGAGTCAGTAATGGTTATCGATTGATCCTCACTTCCCTGAAAGTTACCATAATAAATTTTATACCCACCGAATTCTGTCAAAGCTTGGTTGTTTTCATCTTCTGTCGGAGCTAGCCACTTGATGGTGACTTCAAAAGGAGTCGGCAGGGCGACATTTATATCAAAAGCCTCTAATAATGTTGTATGAGTCCCATCTGTAACCGAAATAACAATGCTTTTGTATGAGTTGACGGCGTCAGGAATTCCACTAAGTTCCCCAGTTTGGATATTAAAATTTGCCCAAGACGGTAGATTGTTGATATTAAAGCTTAAATCGTCATCGTCCTCGTCCTGCACGGTAGGCAGGAATGCATAAGCTACATTAATGTCTACTGTTGTATCGGGTATTCCTGAGATACTGGGAGCACTATTCATGATTGGCTCAGGGTTGTTAGGAGCATCTGGGTTGCTATTGTTATCTGGGGAATTCGGAGCTTGTGCATTAGGCTCTTCTATTGTCTCTGGTTCATTATTTGTATTTTCCTTTTCGGGTACGTTGATCGTAAGGCACCCGCTTAGTGTAAATGTGCATAAAACTAAAGGCAGTGTTGATTTCATAATAACCTCCAATGAACTGAGTTTTTAGCTTAGTCAGTAATAAAAAATTGGAGTGTTAGCTGTGTCACAAGCTACATAGTTTTACAATTTAAATGAGATCACCTTTTTTAATATAAACGCAAATTGAGATGTTTGTTTTGATAGCTATAAGTAAAAAGCATTGAAAGCAAGACTTAAGTTCTAATAAAGAATAAGACTATTATGTTCCGATATTAAAAGTATGTTCGTCAGATAAATTACTTTCTTGGCCTGAGCTGTCGATAGCAATCATAGAAAAATAATAGCTTTGATGATGCAAGCGAGTAATCGTTTGAGAGATTATTAGTTGTCCACTAACCTTAATAGAATTTGTGTATACACCTGATGCTGGGCCCCACTGAATTTTGTACCCCGTAATGTTTTCGATGGGTTCATCATCTTCGTTTGTTAGGGTGGGCTGCCATGTTATATCCACAGAATATAATTGATCAACGACTTCAATAGTATATGGTCCAAGCACAACAGTGTGAGTACTATCACTAACAGTAAGTCGAATATCTCTATAAACACCAATATCATTTGATGTGGGCGATGCAGTAACCTGACCGTCAGATGAATTAAGGTTTATCCAGGTTGGTAAATTTGTCGCAGTAAATAATAAAGTGTCATTTTCAGGGTCACTGGCTTGAACCTGGGAGCTAAGTGTCTCACCGCTAGCCACGACTAAAAAGCCATCATACGCTGCTATAGGAGGCAAGTTATTTGGTTCTACGGTAATTGGGTCTATAATATTTTGTTCGTTTTTCTCGCTGCTTGGAATGCAGCCTGTCATGATAATTACAGCTAATAAACTAGTAACAAATTTAGAACTCATACGACTACACCAAAAATTGCACTTTAAACATATAATGGTAGCCTAGCAGTGATTAGGATTTCCTGATGTAATGCTAAAGACTGATAAGCTTGAATCTGTGAGCTCCTACTAATAATTGATAAGGTGCTATTGTGATCCGTCATATTTTATTGTTTTCCATCGCTATATTCTTGGTAGCCTGTAATGATAATTCAAAAGTGCAACATGGAAAAATTTCTGCGGTACACGATAAAACGCTTTTGGAATTAAAAGGGTTACCCGTGGAGTCTGGAGTGAGTGGGAGAGCTGGTAAACATACTCCTGTTAGCGTCAAAAGTATTAATAACAGCTTGGGTTTTTATGAGTACTTACCCAAGAATTTTAATAGTTCACTAAGCAAACTGCCTCTTATTATTTATTGGAATGGTCAGAATTCAGGTGCTGGTGATGGTGATAAAGATTTACATCGATTATTAGGGCAGGGGCTACCTATGAATATTCAGGAGGGAGCGCACTACCCCGCTATTATTATTTCTCCAATGACTGGATTTAAGGAGTGGAAAATTATAGATGCGGACCCTTTTGTGGACTTTCTAATTAAACGGTATGGAGCATTCATTGATGAAAAACGGATTTATATGACAGGATTTAGTGGGGGAGGAGGTTTAACAATGCGTTATGCCATGGAAAACCCACAACGTTTAGCTGCAATTGTCGTCGTTGCTGCAGCAGTGCAATATCCAGAAAAAAACCAGCCATCAGATGAAATGAAAAAGCTACCCATATGGCTGTTTCATAACGATAAGGATAAAGTAGTTAGCTCAGATAGAAGTACTGAATGGTTTAACAAATTAAAGAAAAGTGGGTTTCAGCATAGGCTCACTATATATGAGAGCGATAGCCACTATGCTTGGCAAGAGGCTTATGGCGATCAATTGATGTGGGAATGGCTTTTTAGTCATTCTCGTTAAAGCCATTTATCGATATTATGATGCTTCGTGCAAATTGCATCAAAGATAATGCCTTGCTTTTGTAATGTGTTTTTATATATCTCGATATCTTTTTCTCTACCTTGTAGTTCTGGAGAAACTAAGCAAAGTTTAAGGCCGGCTTCTTTGAGTAATGTGTAAGATTGAGTATCGATTGGAAGTTTTGAAAAGCAGTCAACCCACACCCAGTCCACCTTATGTGCCATTGAAATAATTGTATCGACACTTTCGAATTCTGAAAACCGAATTGCGCACTTACTTTCACCTTGTTTACTCAGTAGGTAAATCATTGGAAAAGAACTATCTAGAAAAAAGTAATCAGCAATTTCAAATTTTGACAATAATTCAAGTACACGGAACTCAATTCTTTCACTTTTGATATTCAGTATCATTGTTCCGTGTTGGTACTCTTCTAAATATTTTTCAAAGAGTTCACCACCTACAAATGGATCATGCTGAAGTACCAGGTCAGACCCGTAATCTCGAAGGTCTATTTCAACGCCATATTCCTTAGGCAGTTTTTTTAATTCTTCAACAGTATTTATTCTATGAGCGATATAATGGGTCATGTTTCAGCTCCCTTTTTAGCTCTACAGAAAATTCGAGAGTACGTTTAATGAATTTCCATTTAGCTGCCATGCCTGTATTCCAAGATGACTCGCCATGTTGACGTTCAGGGAAAAAAACATCGAAACGTTCAACGTGTAAATTTATTTTTTTTGCCATGTATAAAACGTATAGATCTAGGGAAAAGTCATATGGGGAATTTTTACGTATTTTATCAAAAAAGTCTTTATGAAAAATGTTGGGTTGTGCATTGATGTCCCAGAGAGTTTTTCCCATATATAAGCTTTCAAATATACTCATTCCCGTTGTAAAAAATTGATCAAATATAGGTCGTCCTTTACGATCGCCTTTCAAATATAAGTTTTTATCGTTATTGTTTTTTTCAATGATACTTAGGGCTTTCAATACATCTTGCGGGTCTGTTTGCAGGTCGGCGTGAGTCCAGCCAAGAAAAGTTCCTCTTGCAACGTCTAATCCAGATAGGATTCCAAATCCATAGCCTTGATTTGTTGTGACTTGCTCACATCGGGCAAATGGATATA
>ERZ1027231.218-NODE-218-length-25010-cov-52.149389_pt1 | contig 25010 bp, 26 predicted proteins | sample MGYA00520866_ERZ1027231 | MGnify/ENA primary metagenome ERZ1027231 (study PRJEB33311, sample SAMEA4378411) | marine metagenome | biome: Marine biome; feature: Fjord; material: Water | collected 2014-07-20T08:00:00Z/2014-07-... | depth 75 m ...
CTTAAAGTTTAGCTAAACGCTGAACTTTGGGGAGAAGGCTCAATTAGTATCAAGCAAATAAATCAGGACAAATAACAGTTGGTTTTTGCTCCTGCGTCGCTTATTTTAACCAACTGAAATTTGCCCATTATTGTGGGCGTTAGCTAAATGGAGTTAGTATTGAGTATCTTGCAAGAGGCTATCCCTGATTCTTATAGGAAATATGGCTTTTATAACTTTAATAATAACTTTACAGTGGAACATGCTTCAGCTGTTGCTAAATGTCTCGATATTAAGAGGCTTCAATGTAAAAAACCGATAAATAAGGAAGTTTGGAGGTTGATTAATGAAGAGCTCTTGACCATAAGGCCGGATATAACCGTAAGAATTCATGGCTATTACGCACAAGTATGTGATTTAAGTTTTTTGGCTGAGTTGACGAATGTTCAAAGCCTCTCGATCGACGGCATATTAGAATCGCGAAACGTCGAATACATTTCTAGATTATCGAAGCTTTCAAAACTTACGCTGGATATAAATGATTTAAAAGCTTTTGATTTTTTAAATAGTATTAACGATAACCTTATTGAATTAGATATTGGGCGAACTAATTCTAAAAAGCCAGATCTTAAAGTGCTCGAGCGATTCAGGTGCTTAGAATTTTTAGCCTTGAGAGGTCAAAACAAAAATATTGAAGTGCTATCAACATTATCTAGCCTTAATGAAATAAGCTTAAGTGGAACAACCGTTGGTAATTTTAAGTTTCTACATAAGCTTAATAAATTAGACTCGCTAAATTTAGATTTAATCAAATCAAGTGACTTTGATTCAGTAAATACTTTGAATATCAAGTCATTGAGTGTTAGTGAAATACGTGGTTTAGAAGATTTGTCATTTATTTCTGGTTTTCCGCATCTACAATCGATTAGCTTAGATTGCTTAAATAAAGTAGAAAAAATTCCAAGCCTATCAAGTGAGCATTCTCTTCGTAGGGTGTTTATTGACAATATGAAAAAGCTATCAGACATCAAAGGGTTATACGCATGTGTTCATTTAGAAGATTTCATATTTAGAAATTCAACTACACCACTATCTGCTAGAGATTTTATTCCCATTATTCATTTAGGAAGTCTGAAATACGCTGCTATAGGGACAGGTAGTGTAAAGAAAAATGATGAGATTGATAGACTTTTAAATCAGGCAAAGATTGATAGATATGAGTACTATGATTTTGTTTTCAAATAAATTTAGCTAACAAGTCATTTCAGCAGGACAAAAAACAATTTGCTGCGTTCCACTTCGTTTCACATTTTAGCCAACCATTATTTAGCCTGTTATTTGGGCGTTTTGTTTCTCTAGAGGTATGAGTGCAATCCAAGCTGCTAAAAATCAAGTTGAACCCCAATTCTCGAAGTGATTTAGATACTTTGATTTCTTATATGCGCGACAATATTGAGTTTCCAAAAAGCGAAATGGAGCAAAAAGGATACTTTTAGGATTCCGTATTTTATGAAAAAGACGATGAATTTGAATACATCTATATTGTTATCAAATCCGATGATTTTTCTAAAATAATGATGGATGAAAGTGAATTAATAGTATCCCCGTTTAGAGATGTATATGAAAAGTTTAGAGCTACTTGTTGGGCTCCTGAACCTTACATAGATCTAGAGCCAGTATTTTGTTTTAATTCATCATTAACGTTTTCAGGTTAAAGTAGAGTTATCAAAAAGATAAGAATTTAAAGCGGGACTGCTAACAGTTGGCTAGGTTTAGCTCCGCTTCACATTTTAGCCAACTATAATTTTCCGCTTATTGCGGCGATATATTTATAATTAGCTCCCAAAAAGGATATATGGTGAAATGGATTATTTTAATATTAACTCTTAACTTGACTGGTTGTGTTAATAAAGCATATCAAGAAGACCCTAGGAAATGTACAAATCCGCTCTGCCTTTCAATTGCTGTTGCCATGAGTGAATCTAATAATCAATTTCAAAAGTGTTCCGATATGCCAGAGACTCAAAGAAAGTCTTGTGAAGCGGAAGTAGCGTCTTTAAAAAAACATATTAGTGATGCAAGTAAAAAATAAATACAACAAGCGTTTATCGGGGGAAGATCACGTCTAAGTGGTGGCTGACGTTCGTTCTTCACTATTTAGCCAACTATAATTTTCCGCTTATTGCGGCGATATTGCACATGAGCATTGGCGTATTGAGCAACTTTAGCAGTTCAACCAATACATTTAACTTTAAAAGGATTCGTTAAAGTGCTGCATACCTTAGAGACAAAGCAACTCAAACCAGAGTTATCAACCCCCTTAAATAAACTCGTATTATTGATCTGCTTGCTTGTGCTCATATTTTTTGGATACGAAAGATATGAGCAGCATAAAACTGAGCAAGCAGAAACTTCAGTTTTGATTCTAACCCCTAAAGTTAATGATATTTATTTTTTAGATATGAGACTTATCAAGGACAAATTAGAACGCAAGAACAAATATAAATTAGCTAAAGTAGTAAGGGTTAGTGATGATAACCTAGCTATCGTTTATGGGAGTTTTTTCTATCAATGGCAATATGCTGTTGTAAATAGCATCCAGTATGGAGATCTAAGTAACAGTGATTATTTTACGTTAATACCTGATTATCTTTCCTTTAGTAAAATCAAAGAAATGAAGAGTAACGGAGCTATTTACTTAGTTAAACGACCAATGCAAAATAAAATTTATGGAAATTTTGTTAGTCCTGAATAAAGTGCATTATATCAAGCAAATTAATCAGGACAAATAACAGTTGGTTTTTGCTCCTGTGTCGCTTAATTTAACCAACAGTTTTACCCCGCTTAGCAATGTGTTAGCTGTCTTGGAGTATTTCTAAATGAATAGCATTACTCTAGAGCGAATGTAGAAGTACAGAGGAATGCCCCTAATTTTACTAAAGCTGCAAGATAAACGCGGTGGGATCCAATACACTTTACTCTACATTCAATCTTGTAAAAATTTATAAATCGGTTTTAAAATGTTAGCCCCTAAATTATTACTCCGTTTAGCAGACCACCCTGTTATGCTATTTGGTTGATTATTATGATCAATAAATGGCATTTCGAGTACCATGGCTAAACAACCAAAAGTGTTGGTAACGTATTGGGTGGCCATGACTTGTTTACTACTAATACCATTACAGCTTGTGCCGCAGCAACTGCTTTGCTTGTTATGAAAGCTATCGTAATCAACCTCAGATTGAAACTCTTTGGTAACATTCATAAAATCCACTTTAAATTGATTAGCTTGCGTTGCCATTGTGCAAGCGCCTTTTGCTGGCATAATGAAGTTATAAGGAATTTCTTCATCACCATGAATATCTAATAATAAGTCGACACCCGTGCTCAACATTTTCTTTTGTACATAATAAACTTCAGGACATAAGGTTTTAGATGGATTGTGCCATTGTCGATTCAAATTTATACCATGGCTATTTGTTCTATGGTTTCCTCTAATGCTGCCATCAGGGTTCATATTGGGCACAATATAAAAAACAGCTTTTTCTAATAACTGTTGTGAAATGGCGTTTTGGGACAATAATTGATTTATTACCCCTTCGCTAAACCATTGCGCCATCGTTTCTCCCGGATGTTGCCTTGCAATGATCCAAACTACTTTTTTACCCACATCAGGCGTACCAATAGTGAATAACTCAATAGCATTATTATCAAAAGTCTTGGCAAGTTGCGTATGCTGACAGTGTGTAAACTGTTGCACTTGCTTTGTATAGGCTTGTTGCCTTGCATGATCATACGGCGTGAAATAGGCATAACTAATAACATCACTTTTTGGGGTAAAGTTAATCACCAATTGATTATCAATAAACTGGGTTGGTACTCTAAACCAGTTCACTTGATCGTAAGATGCCATGGTTTGATAATTATCCCATGCCCTCGAAAAACTACTCTCTCCCGCATTAACTATGTTAATTGTATGGTTTAAACCTGCTTTAGAATGACAACGAAAGTGAAACCATTGCATGGTTTTGTCGGCGTTATCTGTTGTCAGCTTTAACTGAATATTATTAATATCTTTGCTATCAATAACCTCAATACTGCCACTGTCAAAATTGTATAAAATATTCATTACTTATTACCTTCTTCTGTAAGGATTAGATGAGTTCAATAGCAAAACCAGTGATACATGCTGTAGCAAAGACCACAAAAATAAACGCAAACATTAATGGCCAATGAAACATGCGTTTCATCATAATCATTTCAGGTAAACTGGCTCCAGCCCCTGCGATAGTCAGTGATATCACTGAGCCCATCGTCATACCTTTGGCAATTAAGGCAGTGGCAATAGGCACCATGGTTGATGCTCGCACATAAAGAAATACCCCAATAATTGCAGCAAGTGGCGTTAAAACAAACACGCTATAGCCCTTTAGGTTTTCAAAGGCCGTTTGTGGCACATAACCATGCAGTAAAGCCCCTACTGCAACACCAAACATCATGTATGGAGCAAAGGAAATAAATTGCTTGGCTGTATCATTCATTAATTTTTTCCAATGTTGTGAATTGGGCTGAGTAGTACTTATTAACTTCTTTGGTGAGTCGCTACATGAGCTCGTTTCATTTATGTCACTACTGGTGTTTTGTGAACAACCTGTAGAGAATAAATCTGCTTTAATGAATCGTTCAAAATGAAACTTCTCTAAGAAATACCCACTGACGATGGCGAGTACGATGACAAAAACACTATAAATCAAGGTAACTTTTGCGCTGAATGTAAGCCAGAAAAGTCCGACAATAAATGGATTCAATAAGGGGGATGTAAATAAAAATGCCATGATAGGGCCAAATGCTGCTCTGGCTTTTATCAGACCTATTGTCATTGGTAACGTGGAACAGCTACAAAATGGTGTCAGTGCGCCAAGGCTCACTGCTACTCCATAACCTCGGTTTCCGCTGAGCAATTGTTTAATTTTCTCAGGGGGAAGTTTGTCATTTATGATACTTACAACAAAACTAATAATAATAAATAAAATGGCTAATTCTGCGAAGGTAGTAATGAAAAACTCTAACGCACTATTCATTTCTGTAGACATAATTAAAATCCCTATATTTCCGGAATAATAGAAATATATAAGTTTAAGTTATGCTAGTCAATATATTTCCACTAATATCGAAATATATTGGCTACGTAAAAAGTAAGAGAGTGTAAATATGAATATTGAGATCACGGCCAAAGCACTAAAAGAATTAAGGCATCCAACTCGGTTAACTACTTTTAAAAGATTAGTGCAGTCAGGACGTCAGGTGTTGCTGTGGGGGTTTTGCAACAGGAATTAGCCTTTTCTGGATCAATCTTATCGCAGCATATATCAAGCTTTGGGTCCGCTGATTTAATTATTGAGTGGCTACTTTATTTTGCATTATTAAATATGATAAATTACAAACTGTTATCGATTTTTTTCAAAAAAATTATTGTGCTGTTGAGTCTGTTGATTGTTGACATACTATCCTAGTTATATGAAATTTTTGCGACGTAAGATACAGATAAAACACCTAAGGTGTGATATCTGTATCCAAAAAAATAACAATGGCTTATTGGTTGAAGTACACAAACAAGTAAATTAATCAGGACAAATAACAGTTGGCTGCGTTCAAATTATATAAATTATTAATAGTCTCTATTAAGCATGCTCTGTATTTTATAGCTCCGTTAACGGTATTGATGTTTTTTATTGAACTAGCTTTTGAACTCAATGACGGCGGCTCATTAGCTTTATTTTTCACTCAAGAGTTCATTATTAATTTCATTTTCCATAAGTTAATGATTATCTTTTACTTTGTTGTATTTATAGTGGTGTTTCTAATAGGTTTATTGATCATTAAGCTGGACAATAGCCGTAATAAAAATAACTAACCATGCCGCGCATAGTTACCCTCTTAAACTCTTCTATTTAGTAAAAAACGTTAAAAGAGTTATGTCACATAACAAGGAGTTCCTGTGATATCTGATAAAAAAGCTTATGTAATCGATAGAGTTTTACATTGGTCATGCTCTCTTCTCATTTTATTTATGTTACTCGTTATGGGTTCACAAATTCATAACACCGACTATAGGATTAAGGGCGCAATTGAGCATAAACAAGATGCGATAGAGGTTCATTTCATTATGGGCTTTCTGGTATTACTGCTTTTATTATCAAGAATTATTTGGTCAAAGTTTTTTTTACCTGAATCACGTAAAACAACATTTAATAGCTTACTGCACAATAACATTGTCAAAGTTGTGCACTTTTCAATGTATTTAGTTTTATTTTCGTTAATAGTATCAGGGGTTTTCATGGTGACAAACTATGAGCACCCTCTTTCTATTTTAAATATTATTTCTTTTTCTTTAGGCGAAACTAAACTATTTATCTTTAATCAAGCAAATGAGATCCACCTCTATTTAGAGAGTGCTATTTATTTTTTAATCGCTATGCATTTTGCTGGTGCTTTATACCCGCTCCACTTGAAGATGCTCGTTTCAGGAAGTCTGAGCGATTCATAATCAAGGCGCATTTTTTTATTAAGGGTCATTCCCTTAAAAAGAAATGTAACGCAGAGTATGCTTTGCTCAGCCTTCCCCATGGGGCTGGTTTAGAAACGCTTTATACTGCGTTATTGATTTCGACAATAGAATAACTATTCTCTTCAATCAATGTCTTGCCTAAAGGCGTTTCTAATTCCAGCTGAATCATGCATCTTCAAATGGAACGGGTATATATAGTCGAAGATAAAATAACTGACAAAGTTATCAAAAAACTAAAAAAGTTTGCCATTGTTTTGACCTTACCTATTATTAACGTAGGGAGACTTATAATGACTAAACCTGTGCGTGCATCTGATACACCTTTTGCGGTAGAAGTGGAAGAAGGTAAAAAATATTCTTGGTGTTCTTGTGGTAAAAGCGAGAAACAGCCATTTTGTGATGGCTCTCATAAAGGCTCTGAATTCTCGCCGGTGAGGTTTATCGCAACAGAATCTAAAAAAGTGTATTTTTGTGGCTGTAAACAAACAGCATCACAACCCTTTTGTGACGGTAGCCATAAGTAATAGTGAACGAGGATTCGTCATGGAATTTTTCATTTAGCAGCTCAGCAGTTCATTTTTATGATCAGCTTATTTCGGTATTATATTTTTCAAGGTAACCTTTATGATTACATGGCCTTGCATGCTAAAGCTCGATGGCGATGATGAGCTTATTTATTTACATTCTGAACAAGATTTTATCTTTGAATGCCACGAATTACTCTTAAGTGATAACGATTATGTTATTGATTCACGGGGAAACAGTTACTTAATACAATCAAATTCGAAGACCCTGAAGTTAACCCCTACAGAACGTGTATTCATTGTCGATGAAGTGACTAATTTACTAAGGGCGCATGAGTTTCAAAAGGCGACACTATGCCTCACTAAGATTCATTTTTTAACGGTATCAGATGCGATAAAGTCATTAACTTACTAATAAATGGTAAAAACGAAGCACAGACAACATAATTATTAACAAGCGATAAAATATTGGTTTTTACCTTTTTCGCTTGTTCCACAGTTCAACATTGCCTATTAATGAGGGCACTATGCTGCAAAGCAGAGGAGGCATTATTAATTATTATGATGACGCAGAAAATGTCAAAAAATATATTCAAATGTGCAAAGGGTATGATGGAAATAATATCTATCAACTTCTGAGTAAGTCACTGCCAGTTAAGTCATCATTGCTTGAGTTAGGCTCTGGTGGTGGTTTAGACATTGAATATTTAAAGAGAGTATATTCAATTACAGGCTCAGATTTATCAGAAGCCTTTTTGAACGTGTGTAAAGAAAAACACCCTGACGTGCCTTTTTTAAAACTCAATGTGCAGAAACTTGAAGTAAATGAGTTATTTGATTGCATCTACTCAAATAAAGTACTGCACCATTTAACAAGAGAAGAATTAAAAGAGTCCCTGTTACAACAAGCAAAAATCTTATCTTCTAAAGGTCTTATAGCCCACTCTTTCTGGCTAGGTGACAAAGATGAAGAGATGAATGGTTTGTTATTTACTTACTATAATCAAGACGAACTTATCAGTATTATTTCAACATCATATGACATAATTTCTACACTAAGTTATCAAGAGTTTGAAGAAAATGATTCTCTGTTTGTCGTTGCTAGAATAAGAGAAGGTTGAGAGTAACTAGCTCCTCACCAACGCAGTTAATTTATAGACATATCCTTTTCTCATAAATTAACTATAAAGTTATCATGGTCACGAACAGCATAAAGTTAGGTAACAATGAAAAATAATAGCGAGATAGTCGACCGACTGCGAGAACGTATTCCAACATTTACCTGTACACCAGGTTGTCACGATTGTTGCGGGCCAGTAACGACTTCTTCCGAAGAAATGTCACGCCTGCCAGTAAAAACCATTGCTGAACATGAAGCCGCATTAGATCATTATAATTGCGTTCACCTTGGGCCTAATGGTTGTGAGGTGTACGAGGAGCGGCCGTTAATTTGCCGCGTATTTGGTACAACACCGAATATGCCCTGCCCCAATGGTTGTCGACCAAAAGAGATGATTGACTCGAAAATAGAACGTCAGGTTCATCACTACATCAAGAATACGCGACAAGTTTTAGTTTAAATTACAATAATATGCTTTCATTGTAATCAACGACAACTCAGCATTATTCAGCCCATTAAATAGCAGTTATATTCTTAGTAAAGGTGAAAGAAATGGATAAAGCACTTCAAACAATGATTAACAATATACCCGACAAAACCGGCAAAAAGCTTGAAGAATGGCTGCAAATTTTACATAAAGAAAACATTGAAAAACACTCAATCGCAGTGAAGTTTTTAAAAACTGAATACGGATTAACCCATGGATTTGCCAATACTATTGTCAGTTTATCGAAAAAGCAGAATGAATCGTCTGAAGATTTAGTAGTAAATCAATATAAGGGCAAAGAGTTACTTAAGCCCATATATGAACTGCTGGTTTCTACCATCGAAAGTTTTGGTAGCGATGTCATTGTGGCCCCAAAAAAAGTCAGCGTTAGTCTTATTAGAAAAAAACAGTTTGCTTTAATAAAACCCGCCACAAAAACACGAATTGATTTAGGCTTAAAACTCACAAATATCGATATTCAGGGCCGTTTAGAAAATTCGGGTCCCTTTGGCACTATGTGCACACATAGAATACAGTTAACTAACCTTGCCGATGTTGATGCAGAGTTAGTTAAATGGCTATTGATGGCCTATAAGAAATCCGTTTAGTAAATGCATTATTACCAGCTAAATTGATTTAAATCGGCTTAACTATTAGCCTGACTGCATAAGTTTCGCCGACAATTGACCTATAACAAATCCAACCCTGATAGATTTTCTTTAGCTATATCCAGATAACACACTGCATAAAAGTGGTATTATTAACGAAAATACTTTTCAAACACCTAGCACAGCATCTTAAAGCTCTCTATTACTTAGTCCCTGCAGTGGACATTATATGAATCAGGAATTTTACTTATGGAATCCATTTTAGCCTTTTTAATTTTGTTTTATTTAGTTGCGTTTGCCTATGACAAAACAATTGATAATGAGATTAAACGTAATCATGCATTGGCAGACAAGTTAGCCGAGTTTAAATACTTTCATTCATTTCAATCACGACCGAAAGCACTTTCTTGTGTTCTAAGTTTCAAATTTTTTGGTGTCTCAACGCTATTAAATATTGTTGGCAGTGCTTTTTCCTTGATGATGTATTTTGGTTTGGTTACCGGGCTCTATTTATTGCTTCAATAAAACTATGCGGTCAGTTTCAATTACCCAAAACAACTTGCAATTCCTTGCCTAAAGCAAAGCTAAGTTTACTTAGTACTAAAAATTTTTATAAATAACGGATTATCGATGAACTTTGATATTTCAGCACTAGCAGTTCAAGAAAAATATCGCCTATTAAATGGCGGTGTAACCCCAAGACCGATAGCCTGGATCAGTACCCGCTCAAAAGATGGAGTAGATAACCTTGCGCCCTACTCTTTTTTTACGGTGGCAAGCTGTAATCCTCCTGTACTTCTTTATACACAAGTGACCCAACGAAGTGGCATTGACAAAGATACCTTGCAAAATTTGCGAGAAACAGGTGAATGTGTGGTTAACATTGTCAACTCCACTTTATTAGAAAAGATGAACATAACCAGTGCTAGCATTGCCATTGATGAAAGTGAGTTTGATCTTGCACAGGTTAAACAAAGTGCAAGTTGTAAGGTTAATGCTTTTTCAGTTGCTGAATCACCCATTCGATACGAATGTACCTTAAGAGAGGTTATCTCTGTCGAAGATTTACCCGCCGGCGGAACCATTATATTGTTAGATGTAAAATCTGTGTATGTAAGGGATGATCTCTACAGTGAGGATGGCATCAACCAAGTGTTAATTGACTCTGTTGGGAAAATGGGTGGCGATGACTATAGTCATACATCTCACTGTGTATCGTTAAATCGACCATAACAAATAATCAGCTTTTTTTGTTAGCGCTCTTCGTATAGAATCCGCTCTATAATTTTTACTCAGTAATATTCTCCAAACAGAGAAATTTCAAATGGGGAAGTTCACACAGTAAAAGTTGACGACTTCCCCTTATTATCCCTTTCTAATATGACAAATAACAAATGACCGATAAAGTAATAGCAACCCACAATGGTAGTTTTCACGCAGATGATGTGTTTAGCATTGCTGCACTTAAGAACATTTTCCCTTCTTTTAAGCTCATACGTACTCGTGATTTAGAAGTTATAGCCAAGGCCGATATTGTAATCGATGTAGGTGGTGAATATGATGCTGATGCAGGCCGTTTTGATCATCATCAACGTGGCGGTGCCGGTCAGCGTGACAATGGTATCCCTTATTCTTCATTTGGTTTGATTTGGCAAAAATATGGCTTACAAATATGCCAAGGTAACCAAGAAGTCGCTGATAGTGTTGATGCTGGTTTAGTATCAACAATTGATGCTATTGATTGTGGTCATGTAGAAGGTGTCCCTCAAGGTATAAGCCTTAGCCAAACTATTTCAATGTTTAATCCAACGTGGCAAGAAGACAGTCATTTCGATGCTTGTTTTGAAGAAGCCGTTGAGTTTGCATCACGCGTATTAACACGATTTATTGCTTCTGCTAGCGGCGGCATTAATGCAAAAGACATTGTCGCCAAAGCTATCGACGATGCAGAAGACCCACGTGTTATTGTGCTGGAAAAATATATACCGTGGAAAAGAACTGTTCATGCCTTATCTGAAGAGGCTTTATACATGATTTACCCATCGCCTTCTGGTCAATGGAGAATTCAAACAGTACCTGTTGAACCTGGTTCATTCGAAGACAGGAAACCATTGCCTAAACAGTGGGCGGGCTTATCTGATGATGCGCTTAAAGAAGTTACCGGTATTGATGATGCTATGTTTTGCCATAATGGTTTATTTATTGCTGGTGCAGAATCATTTGAAAGCACGATGAAAATGGCCGCTATCGCACTTCAGCCATGATAAATAGCTGTTGTAGCTAATGAGTTTCTGAAGATAGTTTTCTTCGTTTCATTCACTGTAAACGAAGAAAAATTTCACTATCTAAATCAGACTTCTAGTGCTTTTATTGACTAGATGTCTGACTTAGACTGTGACACAAAAAGAGTCATGGTTATAACCCTAGGTAAAACTATGCCGACTTAACTCATCTTAAAGCTGATAAGACTCATGCTTTAGCCGTTACAAATCTTTCCATTCTTTCAATTTCTTTGTTACGACAACTTCTGGTTCTTCTACCACTTCAGCCACTGCACCTAATTCTTCTAATAAAGCATCAATTTCTGCTTTTAAATCTTTATCAGCAATTTTATTACTGTTGATTTTCGCATTTTGTAGGTGAGCAATAGCGCTTGTTTTATCGCCTAACTCGACTTGCAATGAGGCAATTGCAAAAGCAATTGATGAGAGAAAATCTTTTGAGTTAATCGCTTCAGCTTTAACTAATGCTTTGTCATAAATAGCAATAGCTAATTCAAGATCATCAGTAAAATCAGCAAGAGTCTCCCACTGTACCGGATGATCTTTGTCAGTATTTTCATTATCTTCACATACTTGCTTTAATTCGGCGTAACATTCATCGAAGCGAATTTGATTTTTTCTATGCACCGCTTGCATTAAGTCTTTAGCCAAAGAATGTACATGTTTATATATTTTTGTATTCATGGTTTGCCTTACTTTATATTTTCATAAAAATCTTACGGTGATTATAATACTTTTCCGATAACTAAACAGGTTGTTGATTAAATTATTGAATCACACACCTTCTCAGTTAGTGTCGTTGGAATGAACAAAATAAACAAAGTTTAGCCATAATGAATTATAGGCACCTTATTATCAGGTAAAATTGAGAATTCAATGGCCAATATAATTGTAGAGTCTGTTATTACTTGTCCTAAATGTAGCTTTAGTAAAAAAGAAGTTATGCCTACCAATGCCTGTCAGTATTTTTATGAGTGCACTTCATGTCACACAATCATTAAACCGCTAGCCGGAGATTGCTGCGTTTATTGCTCGTTTGGAACAGTTAAATGCCCTCCTATCCAAGAAAAAAGGGCGTGTTGTAATTAATTAATATAAAATAGTTTCAAACGAATATATCATCGGCTATCTTCATTAAACATGTGCTTTAGCCACCATTATTAATCTCTTATTGAAACGTAATATTTTCTGGGTACCAATTATGAATTTAGATAAATCAACAAAACGTATAGCAAAAAGAGTCAAAAAAGGATTTCAGGGTTACCCGCAAATTTCACTCGCGTATTTTGGTGAGTCAATTAATTGTGCTAACCAAGTTGTGATAGGTTTTATTCAAGAAGAAGGTGCTCCAGTTCAAGAGCAGACATTTTCCAGTAAAGGCGATGCAAGATTAGACGAAACTATTCAGACCACCTTATTGAAAATTATTGAGCGAGCGGAAGCAAAAACAGTATTAGAAACCGCAGGTGTTACCCTGATGTCAGTTAATAAAACATAAACGTAATGTGCGAGAATTTACGACAGGAGCTAAAAGAGTTAAATGAAAAATTTACTTAAAGTTATTCAGTACGACATGTTAGATTTTATTGAAGGTGAAGATGAAAACGAGACTGAATATACCGCAGAAGATGTGACACTATGTATTACTAGTCTGCTAGAGTTCATGTCAGCTATGGAAGCTGAAGTACAGACAGTAGAGAGCGCAAAAGAGCATATTGAAACGGTAGTTTTGTCTCTAAATTCGTTAAATCACCAGTGCGGTGACTGTTTAATAGAAACAGAGCAACGTGAAGATATCTGTCAGTTTATTCAAAAGGTAATATCTGCTGCAAATATCGAATTTGTTGGCGATATCACAGCGCAATGGCGCGAGTGGTAAAAAGTAAGGGATAGCTCATTAAACAATAAAGCGACTCCCTCAATATTTTTAATGGTGTAAAATTCAACAGAGCAATTAGATTATGCCTGTCAGGCTAATGACATTGACTGCGAATTTTTGCTACTGGGCTTACCCTTACCCAGTGAAATAAGTACATAATAATGAGTTTTGTAAGCGCACTAACGGTTGCCAAGACAATTAATGGCCAACCTTGAGCAAAGCCCATTGTCATTGCAAAACCTATGGTGGTGATATCCATCATTAAAATAAATTGGCTCATACGAATATCAATAGCCCCTGTTTTTCCCGAGCTGATAATGAGTTTAATTTGGTGCATGTATCCTTGAGCAAGTAACAAGGTAATGATCATAATAAGAATTGTCGACACTTGTTTACTGTGATCAGCAAAACTCTCATTTAACGCTAATCCTATTATTCCTAAAGTTAAACATACACAGACTAAGACAAGACTGGCAACAGAAGCTGTAGACTTTCGATCTTTCCACATTTCTATCAATATCAGCATAACTAATAAAGAAGCAATCAGCCTTGGCCATACAATATAATGATTAAATATATCAATACTATAGCCATAAACGAAGAAAGAGAAATACGCTAAAAAGCTCATGGTAAATTGATTTTGTGACAATACATCAGTCACCTGTGTTTTGCCATTTGCCTTTCTTACCCACAGTTTATGTAACTGTAAGTAAACACCATATAAACTCACAAAAATAAACAAGGTATTTATAGTACCCAAAATGTTATACCACATATTAATCTCCAAACACCAATTGTCGACAATAATACCTTTGCACACGTTTTTATCAAGTTAAATATAGAGTAATACACAAAATTGTCGACAATGAACGATAACTCGCATATGATTAATCCCCTGAGTGCTTTAGCAGTCACTTAGCCGGAAGTTTAACGAGTACACTTTAAAAGGATGCAGAATGAGCAAACCCAAAGTAGCAATAATTACTGGCGCAGGTCGAGGTATCGGCGCGGCGACCGCAAGACTTTTTTCTCGTCAAGGTTTTGCCGTTTGTATTAACTACAAGTCTGATGAAAAATCAGCTAACCAACTCGCTAAATCAATAAGCGATGAAGGTGGTCAATGTATTACCGTACAAGCGGATGTTTCCTGCGAAAGCGATGTAGAGCGCCTATTTTCTACCGTAGATAAAGCCTTGGGTACAGTCACTGTGTTAGTGAATAATGCAGGCATTTTGAAAAAACAGTCTCGATTAGAAGAGATGACAGCCGAACGTATTAATTCGATCCTAAGCAATAATGTTACGAGCTATTTTTTATGTTGTCGTGAAGCAGTTAAACGTATGTCTACTCGCCACAGCGGTTTAGGCGGTGTTATTGTTAATGTATCTTCTGGCGCTGCTCGCTCTGGCTCACCAAACGAGTACATCGATTACGCGGCTTCAAAAGGAGCAATAGACACCTTAACTAAAGGTTTATCACTTGAGGTCGCTGCAGAAGGCATACGTGTGAACTGTGTTAGACCAGGTTTGATCTACACTGATATGCATGCAGACGGTGGCGAGCCTAAGCGTATCGAACGCTTAAAAGAGATTATTCCATTACAAAGAGGTGGACAACCTGAAGAAGTAGCCGAGGCTATTTACTGGCTGGCGAGTGAGAAGTCTTCTTTTTCTACCGGTAATTATTTAGACTTGGCTGGTGGTTTGTAAATAGAGTTGAGCTACTATTTTTTAGTAGCTCATCTTATACCAATTCCATTAAATTTATTCCCTCCTCAGAGCTTTATCAGAAGAGTAATAACTTACAAAATTTTTGTTAATATAGTCATTCTATATCTCAAAAATTTGTGCAGTTATTGTTTTCTGACAAGCTCCCAAGGACGAGTTTAAAAGGCTTACATGCTGTGTTATTGATTTTGACAAGGGAATAACCATTCTCTTCAATCAACGCCTTGCCTTTAAACCTTTTAATTCTCGCTGAGTGGGAAATAACTCAATGGACTTGGTAATAAATGACCATGAAATCAATCATGGTGATTAGCCAGCCGTTAAGGGAGCAAGAATCTCCTCCGGTATAGGTTGTAAACGCTTTTGTTTATCTAAACAAACCATTTCAATATCGCCAATCACAGCTGGTTTACTGGCATTGGGACGCCATAATTCTTGTCGCCACAACGTTTTATATTTACCCTCAAACTGGTAGCTGGTACGCACATCACAAATTTCAGCAAACTCAACGCCATCTTGAAAGGTTAAATTGGCTTTATATACAGCAAACCCTAGTCCTTTTTCTTGCCATAATGTTGCCAATTTATCACTATCAATCACGTGTTCACGAGCCCGTTCAAAATACTTAAGAAAATTAGGGTGATATACCACGCCAGAATGGTCAGTATCTTCATAATATATTTGTACAGGGTGATGGTAAATTTTACTCATTTTAATTCCAAATATTTTCATCAAAAGTAACGCGACAAAAACTAATGCCTTTCTAGCGACTTACTTCCAATGATAGTTTAAGTTGTTTCATGCCTTCTTCTATTGATATCAGTGGTGTGTAGCCTAAATCTTTTTTGGCAGCACTTATATCAAAGTAATGGCTAGTTGAGAGTTGTCTGGCAACAAAGCGTGTCATTATCGGCTCTTGCTTTATATTCAAAGCTTTATAAAACCACTCCAACGTGGCACCAACAGCATACGCAACACTGCTCGGGACTCTTTTCGTTACAGGTGGTAAATCAACACAATGCAAAATATTGTTAAGCATGGCGGCCATCGTTATAGGCTGATCATTACTAATAAAGTATGCCTTGCCGATACAAGTCGCTTTAGGTGTACTCAAAGCGACTGCCGCTAATATATGCGCATAAGCGGCATTATCAACAAAGATAGTATCAACGAGTTTATCTTCTTTGCCGACAAGTTTTAACTTACCTGCTCGAGCACGCTCTAAAACTCGAGGTACTAAGTGGGGATCGTTTGGCCCCCAAATTAAGTGCGGGCGCAGCGCTACTGTTTTTAAGCCCTTCTCAAGCTGCACCTTTTGAGATGTCTCTGCGACAGTGAGTGTATGACCACCTACTTGCTCCGAAGGATTTGAAGCAGTTAATACTAGTTGCTCTGCTAACGCTTTAGACTCACCGTAGAAATTTAAAAATGTATCTGCGTACGAGGTTGATTCGTCAATGCCCGCCTCATCAACACCAGCAAAAGTAACACTCGGTGTGCTGGTATAGACTAAGCGAGAAATAGCAAGTTCTTGGCAGGCTTGGACGATATTTTTAGCCCCTTGTACATTCGGTGTGAAGTAATCTTCTTTACTACCCCAAACCCCTGCTTTAGCTGCTACATGAAAAACGAGATCGCATGTTTGCATGGCTTCTTTAAGGCGCATAAAATCGGTGATATCCCCTTGCACCATATTAACGCCCATTTGGCTAAGTTCAGGGTAACTTCCGCGAGCAAAACCTGTCACTTTAATACCTGCTGAGCACAATAACCGGCAAATAGCTTTACCCAAAAAACCACCTGCGCCAGTGACAAATACATGGCTAGTTTTCTCAGCTAATTCGCTTAGAGGTTGTTGCACAGCCTCATTAAAACGGGCAATCACATCTACACTGTTGGTTTTGCACTGAGTAGGAATAGCACTATTTTGCGAATCTTCAATCATTGGAAGCTCTAATTATTTGATATGTTAGTCAAGTTCTTGTTGTGCCCAAACGGCAAGCTTTTCACGAAATATCTTAGCGTTATGACGTATGTCCACAGGGAAATCATCATGGATTAAAAAGTGTGATATAGCGGATGTTTGCTGATGAGCAAGTGCAGAGACTTTTAACGCAGAAAAGAGAATGGCTTCATCAAAATTTTTGTTATTTTTAGCTTCATCTGTTAGCTCAATACAAAGTAACGGCACACTTTTATGGTTAATTTTCACTGCAACTAACGCAGTACGCTTTACCGATTGATGGGTATTAAATATGCGTTCGCAAGGAATAGAGAATAAAACCTTTTTATCAGTTTCAACACGATGAGCTTTACGGCCACACATCCATAGCGCCCCTGAATCATCAAGATAACCCAAATCGCCCATTCGGTGACGGACAACACGACTATCTGGACATTTAGCATCCACATCACGTATTTTCGCCTGCGCTGTCGCCGATGCCCGATTATAATATTGATGACTCACCATGTCGCCTTTAACAACGATCTCACCAATGGTGTTTGCAGGTAAAGCTAAGTCGTCATGCCATGTTTCAATGACATTATCATTAATAGCAATAATACTGAGTTCAACACCGTTAACCGGATTACCCACACAAATACCACCACCATTGTCTGTTATATGGCTAGTTGCCAGTAAATCTGCGCTAGCTATTTTAGTTAATGGTAACGACTCGGTAGCGCCGTATGAGGTTAGCACAGGAACATTGTTGCTAAGTAGTTGGGTAAATCGCTCTATTGAGCTCAAGGTTGCGGGCGCGCCTGCAGAAATGACTCTTTTTAAACTGTGTAACTTTACGCCAGTGTTATTAACTGACTCAGTATCTGCTTTTGTGGCTGAAACATTCGTTGCTCCCGCCTGCCCTAATACTTCTATCAGTGCTGGGTTAGCAAATAAATTAGTGCATTGATATTTTTCAATAGCGGCAAAGATAAAGGCAGGGTTTGCCTTTATCGGCTTACTCGCGTCCATATCAGGCACAATTGAAGCCATGCCTAATGCCGGACCAAACAATGAAAACAAGGGAAAGGTTGCTAAATCACGTTCGCCTGGTTTAATAGCATAATCTTCTCTTAAGGCAGTAATTTGTGCTTCAAACATTTTATGGCTGTAGACCACACCTTTTGGCGTACCTGTACTGCCACTGGTAAAAAGAATAGCCGACATAGCATCATCGCTAAGTTTCACCATATCAAAAGAGTTTTGCTGCTTTGTTCCTGCATCATTTTTCATCGGGTAACGAGTCAACAATTTAGTTAGGCTCATACCACCAATAAGTGAGGCGAATGCATTTGCGCCAGCGCCAGAATTAGTTTCAGTAACGGTTAATAGTTTTTTAACGCTGCTTTTACCCCAGCCAAATAATATTCTGGCGATATGGGCTTTTGGAATGCCAATAAAGGCATCAGGAGAGGATTCAGAAAAACATTGTTTAAGGTTTTTAATGCCCATTCCTGGGTCTACTAAAATAGGTACAATGCCAGCTTTGAATAAGGCAAAGGTTAGGGCAAAAAAATCAATGCTTGGCGTTACCATTAACACTGCTTTCATACCTGACTTCAAACCATAAGCAGTTAACGCATAGGCAATTTCATCACTGCGTTGGTGTAAAGTAATGAAATCAATTTCTTGATAAGTAAGTTTGCCGCGTTGGCCTTTTTGTACGGCAACAGCTAACGCGTTAGGCGTTGCTACTGCTGCATGGGCGAGATGGCGACATAAATTAGCTTGATTGGACTTATCTATGGTCTCTGTCATTTACCATGTTCCTACTAAGTTATTTGGCTTCGCTCGTCTTTAAAAAGTTATCTATTAAAGGCACGACTTCATCACTCGCATCTTCTAAAATATAATGACCACAATCATCAAACGCATGAACTTGTGCCTCAGGAAAACGATGCTGCCATTCATCAAGAAAGTGCTTATCAAAGACAAAATCTTTTAAGCCCCAACAAACTAACATGGGCAGTTTATCAAACTGCGCTAAACTAGCCGCAATATCAGAGACCAACTGATAATTTCTATCACCTATTTTTAACGGAATATCTTGAATAAAGCGTAACGTTGAAATACGGTTTGTCCATGAATTAAACGGTGCTACGTATGCTTCGCGTACTTCTGCCGACATGGGTTTACGCTTTACGCCAATATAAGATGCAACACTTGAAAAGGCGTTAAAGCCTCTCACTAATAACGTTCCCACAATAGTATTTCGCCCTAACCATAAAGCAGGAGGTAGCTTTTTGGCTTTAGGTAAATGAAAAGCGCCAGTGTTTAAAATGACTAGACGTTTGATACGGTCAGGGTAGCGCGCAGCATAACCCATTCCTATCATTCCACCCCAATCATGTACCACTAGGGTTATGTTTTCTTTTACCTCTAAATGTTCAAGTAATGCCTCTAGGTCGTCTATGCGATTCGCTAGGGTGTAATCATAACCATCATCATCGGGTTTATCAGACAAACCACAACCAATATGATCTGGCACTATACATTGGTGATTTTTGCTCAATTGGCTGACAAGGTTACGGTAATAAAAAGACCAACTTGGATTGCCATGAACCATAACAACTGGAGAGCCCTGCCCTTCATTTACATAATGGTATTGATGGCCATTACGATTGATAAAATTGCGGGTAAAAGGGAAGAGTTTTGTTAACTTATTTTCTAACATGCTTTTTGACATAGTATCAGACATAGTTACCACTTAAGCCCTAGCATCATGCAATTCAAGCCACTGCCTATACCTAAAAAGCTCACATTATCGCCTTTTTGTAAGAAGCCTTGATCATGGGCCATCGCTGCCGTTACCGGCAAAGAAACTGTGCCCATATTACCTAAACGTTGAAACGTGGGAAATTCTTTAGCGGCTGGAATATTCAGTGCAGATAACACTTGTTTTTGATTGGCAGCACCTACTTGATGACAAATAACTTTATCAACTTGCTCTTCAACCCATTCGCGTTGTTCTAAAAAGTGCTCCCAAGTATCTTTAGCTAAAGAAACACCTTCTTTAAGTAAACTCACAGCGTCAGTACGCATAAATTCACGGAACAGTTGTGGGCCAACTTCTTTTAAACCCCATTGACATAAATTATTATGTTCTGGTGCTGATAAGTGACTTGCCCCTAATAATTGATGATTACGTTCGGTGTCTAGGTTTAAACTGCCATCAGTAAGTAGCACGGCAACAGCACCTGAGCCGCCTGTTAAGGTGGCAAGAGAGCGTGCATAATTCTGCATGCTTGGGTCTGCTAGCATGTCATCAATGGTGACATCAACAATATGACGTGCAGATTCACACGATACAACGAGACCCGCTTTAATTTGTCCAAGTTCAATACGGTTAGCAATATCTAAAATGCCCGACAGCACACCTAAACAGGCATTACTGATATCATAAATCGCAGTATCTTTTAATACGCCAAGTTTAGCGGCAATTCGACACGCGGTAGCGGGTTCATGCTGATCACGACAAACGCCAGTATAGACAACAGCTCCTATATCTGCCGCGGCAATGCCTGTTTCATTCATCGCTTTTTGCGCAGCAACAATAGCACCATCTGAAAGCATATGATCGGATGGCCACCAACGACGTTCTTCAATCCCGGTTAATGCTGTGAGTTGCCCCATCGGAATACGAAACTTTTGATATAACGGGGTCAAACGAGATTCAAGCTCTGTACTGGTTACCACTTCAGGGGCCAGTTCATAAGCTAGGCTATTAATAAAGACGCGGGAATATTTCATTTATGTGACTGTTGCTTATTATGTCTAGGTTATCTGTTGCAATTCACTGTTAAATCCATCGATGTATTGAGGAAACATGCGAACTGAGTAACCAATGTTAATTATTTATGACTCTGGGGCGCCATTTGAGCAAGAATATGCCAAGGATTCAACCAAAAATATGATTTATCGATAATCTACTCGAAATTAACGTAAATTATCTCAAGTTATCATAAATTAGCCGCATTTTGACTATGCCAAGTTTATAGAAATAAAAAGGCCCTCATCATGAGAGCCTAATTAATTAAGGATATATATTGGCGCTTAAATCCATAGCTACTTTTTATTCAAACCACTATTTAGTTAGCTATTTCGTTCGCAATAACCGCGATAAAGCCAGTGAAAAGAGAGATAATAAAACGAAGAATGACAAACTACCACTGCTGGATTTTTCAGGGGTAACATCAAGTGAGATAGTAGTGTTGTCAACCACAGCTATGCCACCAGGATCATCAATGACGCCATTAACAATGCCATCAGCATCATTTGCGCCTCCATCTTCAATAAATAGTTTCAAACACGTATCACCAACATTAAGACCAGCTTGATAAAGCACACTGTGCGGTGGCGGACAAACACCATTAACAGCTGCACTGGTAGAAATGACGTTTTTACTGTCTTCAACAAAATCGCTCCATTGATTTTCTGCGTTTACCTTACGATAAACAGAGTATTCAACGATAGCAGCAGGCAAAGGCAAAACAATAGCAACTGAGCGACCGAAAGGTGAAATATTGTGAATTTCAAAATCAAAATAACCCATTGTATTCTTTAAACTGTCTTTCTCAACTAAACCAGTATCTTCTATTTCTTGTTGCGACAGTGCTACGCCATCAGAGCTTCGCAGCAGTGCAAACTTACCTAACTTTAACTGCAAACCAGGCTCTGTTTCAGCTAACTTAGACAAAGCCGCGTTAATGTGGAGAGGTTGTAAGTAAGGGATGGTTGAATTATCCATATACGCGGGTAATCCATCCGAATCTTCATCACTAAATCCTTCAGACAAATCGCTCAAGCCATCTCTATCACTATCTAAGTTGCGCAATGTTTTTTGAGTCGTCAACAGAGCCAAAGCAACCAGCTTAGTTTGTGACAATTCTTCAGTACCACTATTGGTAGTATTACCGCTGTCAGTTACCTTGACGCTAAAATTAATTAGGCTTTTGTTTTCATCAGGTAAACTCAAGCCATCCACTGGAAAGACAAATTGTAATTTATCTGTTGAAAGCACAGCATTTAAGTAGTCAGGAATTTGCCAGTCGATTTGATGAGTATCTTGAACATTAGAGTCTTTAATACTCAATACGACCGTCACTTCACCATCGTTCATAGCAACGCTAGGTACATGTATGCCGTTTTGCCATATCGCTAGATTAATGCTTGGCGTAACATTACCTTCTGTGATTGTAATCAGGTGCTCAGCATGAACCCCTGCGTTGACTCCCTGTTCAAAGCTAAGGAGGAGTTGTTCATCACCCTCTACCTGAAAATCATTATTAATATTAATATCAATAAAACCTTTAGTGCCTTGTTCGATTATGATTTTGTTATCAGCAATAGTGTAGTCCGCATTATCGACAGTACCTGTGACTGTTAGTGGTAAGGTCACAGGGTAAGCAGGCGCCTCTCCAGATAACACGACTTCTACTCGAGCAACTCCACCTTCAGCAACAACTTGTGCAGAGGAGAAGTTCACTAACGGGTGAATATTTAAGACTTGCGATACGTTGGAAATATTGCCGGCATTATCGACTGCTCGCCATAATATTGGAATCAAGCCAGAGCTGACATTTTTAGCGCCCGTTTCAAAACCTAATGCCGTTAAACCACAACAGTTATTGCCATCTAGACCATCACGTACCGAAATACTGGTTAAAGCAATTAATCGCTGTAAATCTAATTGAGTAAACGTATGGTTGGCATTGATATGCACAGCTTGTGGCGGCGTAATAATTGGCGCGTAATCATCCCGCAAAGGGTGAGTGCCCGCTAAAGCCTCAGCTGCGTTAGTTACACCATCAAAGTCAGTATCTAAGAGTCCATCATCATCATTCTGTGGATCAAAGTTATGCAATAATTCGAATTCATCACTCATGCCGTCGGCATCATCGTCTAAATCGGCATTATTACCAATTAAATCACCGTCAGTATCAAGGTGTTCATTTGCATCTAATGGCAGCTGATCTTGAAAGTCTGATACACCATCATTATCATCATCACTATCAAAAACATTGCCTAAACCATCACCATCGGTATCAAACGCTTCAACTGGGTTGTTAGGAAATGCATCGACAATATCTCTGATGCCATCATTATCATCATCACTATCGCTGTTATCTCCTAAGCCGTCATTATCACTATCAAGCCACTCCGTTGCATCGAGAGGAAATAGATCGATACTATCGAGACGACCATCGCCATCATCATCAGTATCAGCATTATTACCCGTGCCATCTCGGTCAGTATCAAACCACTCTAACGGGTCATTATCAAAAGCATCTACTGCATCGGTAAAACCGTCGTTATCATCATCACTGTCACTATTATCGCCAACACCATCACCATCATTATCGTATTGCTCGCTAGCATTTAGTGGGTAAATATCATCGCCATCTAAAACGCCATCACCATCATCATCGGTATCGGCATTATTGCCAATTAAATCACCATCAGTATCAAGCCACTCAGCAGAATTCAGAGGGAAGGCATCAATACTATCAGGGTAACCATCACCCGTTAGCGTGACATTATGGGTATCATCATCAGAATCACTATTGTTACCTATACCGTCGCCATCTGTATCAACCGATTCTAATGGGTCAAACGGAAAAGCATCAACGCCATCTAGTACACCATCATTATCATCATCAGTGTCTGCTACATTGCCGGTACCATCGCCATCAGTATCACGGTCTTCTAGTAAGTCCAGTGGAAAAGCATCAGAAAGGTCAGTGATGCCATCATCATCATCATCCGCATCGGCATTATTGCCGATACCATCGCCATCGGTATCTAACCATTCTGCAGGGTCAAGTGGAAACGCATCTGTGCTATCAGGTAAACCGCCAGCTGCAATATCACCATCATCATCTGTATCGGCATTATTACCTGTGCCATCACCATCAGTATCTATATATTCATTTAAATCTAAAGGAAAAGCGTCACTGCCATTCGCAATACCATCACCATCAATATCGGCATCACTGTTATCGCCAAAGCCATCACCATCAAGGTCAAACTGTTCTGTGGCATCTAAGGGAAAGATATCGGTGACATCAAGTTCACCATCACCATCATCATCGGTATCAGGACCATCACAAAGACCATCACTATCGGTATCAAGTCGCTCTAATGGATCCAATGGACATCCATCGACTCCATCTTGAACACCATCCCCATCATCATCATCATCAGCATTGTTACCTATGCCATCATTATCTGTATCTAGCGTTTCTAATGGATCAAGCGGCATATTGTCAACGGTATCTAATGCACCATCACCGTCATCGTCGGTATCGGTATTATTACCAATACCATCGCCATCAGTGTCAAACCATTCAGTATTATCGTAAGGAAAAATATCAAGGGTATTCTCAATGCCATCATTATCGATATCAGGGTCTTGCGCATTGCCCATGCCATCACCATCAAGATCAGCATTAACATTAAAGTCTAAGGGGAAAGCATCACTGCCATCATTGACACCATCACCATCATCATCAATATCAGCATTATTACCAATACCATCGAGGTCAGTATCTATTGTCTCTAGTGGGTCTAAAGGAAACTGATCATAAACATCAAGAACACCGTCGCCATCATCATCAGCATCAGCATTGTTACCTATGCCATCAAGATCAGAGTCCAAACTTTCTTGCAAGTTAAGTGGAAATACATCAAGAAGATCAGGAACACCATCGTTATCGTCATCGGTATCGGTATTGTTACCTAAGCCATCATTATCAGTATCTAGCCATTCGCTGGGATCTTTTGGTAGGGGATCATAAATATCAATGGCCAAATCACCATCATCATTATTATCAAC
>ERZ1027231.219-NODE-219-length-24963-cov-19.910992_pt1 | contig 24963 bp, 20 predicted proteins | sample MGYA00520866_ERZ1027231 | MGnify/ENA primary metagenome ERZ1027231 (study PRJEB33311, sample SAMEA4378411) | marine metagenome | biome: Marine biome; feature: Fjord; material: Water | collected 2014-07-20T08:00:00Z/2014-07-... | depth 75 m ...
GGCATAGGTAATAATGCAGACACGGACGATGATGGCGATGGCGTATTAGATGCAAACGACGCCTTCCCATTGGATAGCAGCGAATCCCTAGATACCGACGGCGACGGTATTGGCAACAACGCCGACGTTGATGATGACGGCGATGGTGTATTGGATGCAAATGATGCCTTCCCATTAGATGCTGGCGAATCTGTAGACACCGATGGTGACGGCATTGGCAACAACACAGACACCGACGACGATGGCGATGGTGTGTTAGATGTAAACGACGCCTTCCCATTAGATAGCAGCGAATCCCTAGATACCGATGGCGACGGCACTGGTAACAACACAGATACCGATGATGATGGTGATGGTGTACTAGATGCAGATGATGCCTTCCCATTGGATTCTGGCGAATCGGTAGATACCGATGGCGACGGCATTGGCAACAACACAGACACCGATGATGACGGTGATGGCGTAGCAGATAACGACGATGCATTCCCAATGGATAACAGTGAATCCGTAGACACCGACGGTGATGGCATTGGCAACAACACAGATACCGACGATGACGAAGACGGCGTACTCGATGCAGATGATGCCTTCCCACTAGATGCTGGTGAATCGGTGGATACCGACGGTGACGGCATCGGCAACAACACAGATTCCGACGATGACGGTGATGGCGTATTAGATAGTGATGATGCCTTCCCACTTGATGGCAATGAATCAGTCGATACCGATGGTGATGGTATTGGTAATAACGAAGATACCGACGACGATGGCGACGGCGTATTAGATATAAACGATGCCTTCCCATTAGATAGTACTGAATCGGTAGATACCGACGGTGACGGCATTGGCAATAACGCCGATACCGATGATGACGGTGACGGCGTATTAGATGTGGATGATGCCTTCCCATTGGATAGCAGTGAATCAGTGGATACCGACGGTGACGGTATTGGTAATAATGCTGACACAGATGATGATAACGATGGCATTCCCGACGTGGATGATGACGATCCTCTCAATCCACCAGCCACCAACATCTTGGCCTCACAAGATTGGCAGGGCTTCTATACAGGACAAGACTGGTACCTCACCGACTTCGATCTCATCCTCGGCAGTCAGCGTCATGACTATGTGGTGGATGACCAGATTCAATTTGATCTCAGCTGGACCAAGCGTACCCGTCACCAGCTAGCCGACATCTTTGGCATCAGACGCAAAGACATGACTCATGACTTGGCCAATGCCTTGTGCCCTCCTCGTATTGAAGTGGGTAAAGCCAGTGTTTATGGTGCCGGCACTGTAGGTAATATGATTGCCGAACTGGACAGTGATCTTTACCACTGTGGTGTCGATGGTCTCGAGCCCGCTACCTTGCGCATCCGCTCCTTTATTCCCACCACTGTGGGCTTCCACTACCGCGCCACAGTGAAATATCAGATGCGCTCTTACAATATGCCCCATAATGCCTACCGCCATTTGGTTATGAAATTTGGCGACAACGCACAACACTTTGACCCTGTATTTGGTGAGTTCCACACCGCCACCATAGACATTCTGGCCAACCATGAGTACAGCAAGCTGGAACTAGAAGATGATGGCCTACCCGATGGTTACGGCATTTTGATTGATAATGTAGAGATAATTCAACTGGATAGAAATGCCAATTACGAAGCTTGCTTGGCCTTGTTTGCACAAAATTCAAACGGCTTCCGCCAGTGCCTAAATGGAGAAGTGGATACCGATCAAACCTGCACCATGGACAACTTTGCATTTGAGTATCATCCTAAAGGTGCCATTGACAGCGAACGCACAGTACCAAGCAACATTCTCATTCAAGAGAGCGCCAGTGAGGGCACTGTAAACTTCTTGTCTCTTGGTAAAAAAGGAAAAGTCACCAGCAGCTGCTACATAGAAGATTATTTGGCGGCCTTCCCTATTTATAACCAGCAGCTTTTCTTAAGAGAAATAGCATGGGGGGATGAGACCGTTGATAATTATCCTGAGCAGGCTCGAATTAGCGTGCACTTAAGTCATTGTGATGAAGACAAGGTGAATGGTAAAAACCATCTTGGTTTAGTGAATACTGGCGAAGAGTTCAGTTATGACTTCACCAGTAATGAAGATGGCATTAGCTACGCGGGTTGCCGCTTGAAGAAACTGGAAATAGAAGACAAAACGCCTAAAAATAGCCCATCCAGCGACGGCTTCGATGTGAACTCTTTGGAAATTCGCGCACTGCCTTAAAATACTTATAAATAAAGGTGCCTCTGAATAATGAGGGCACCTGCGCGTGACCCACATGGGTTAGAAATTAGACACTCCTCTTGAAACCGCTAAACCTGAGCAAAAGCAGTCATATTATTGCTGCCTGTGGCATAATGCGCGCGCCTAAACAGGAGCATCCATGAACGTTCGAGCCAATAGTAAAGATTTCTTACAAGTATTTTTACAAGACATCCCCATGATGGATGTACGTGCACCTGTGGAATTTAACAAGGGGGCCTTCCCCAATAGCCAAAATATCCCCCTGTTAAATGATGAACAACGCGCTGTCATTGGCACTCGCTACAAAGAACAAGGGCAAGACCAAGCCATTGCCCTGGGCAATGAGCTGGCCACTGAAGAAATCAGGCAACAACATATTAGTGATTGGCAAGCCTTCACCCAACAACATCCTGAGGGATTTTTGTATTGCTTCCGTGGTGGCCTACGCTCCCGCGTGACGCAACAATGGTTAAAAGACAGTGGTGTTAACTACCCTTTCATTGAAGGTGGTTACAAAGCTATGCGTACTTTCCTCATTGAAGAAATGCAAACCAGCCTGGAAACCATTCCGCTGGTGCTCATTAGCGGTAAGACAGCCAGCGGTAAGACCCACCTTTTACATAAATTAAGCCGTTACATTGACCTAGAAGGCATCGCCAATCATAGAGGCTCAAGTTTTGGCGCCATGGTATCGCCTCAACCCAGTCAGATAGATTTTGAAAATACAATTTCCATCAATTTGTTAAAGCAAAGACATCAGCATGACTTGCCAGTGTTTATGGAAGATGAAGGTCGACTCATTGGCCAGCTGGCCATCACCCCTGAAATGCGCAATGCCATGACCGAGCAATATCCCATTGCCGTATTGCAAACACCCATGGAAGAGCGTGTGGTCATAGGTGTTAAAGACTATATAACCGACCTGTTCCCTTATTACCAAGATGAACATGGTGATCAGGCCCATGAAATATTCCGTGAAAAAATACTGTTTAACCTGTCTCGCATTCAAAAACGCTTGGGGGGAGAGTTGCATAAAACCTTACATGGCCAATTCTCAGATGCCCTTACTGGGTTAGAAAAAGGCGATGAAAGTGGTTTTGCCCAACCCATAGAAACATTGTTAAGTCAGTACTACGACCCTATGTACGATTACCAATTGAAAAAACGTGAAGGCCGAATTCTGATACGTGGCGATCAGCAAGAACTGATTCATTGGGCCGAGCAATACCGCCCCTAGGCATTTCAGCGACTCAAAATATAAAAAATTCAACAACCCTAAAAAGTAAAAAACATGAAACTAAACTCAAATCCAATACGCCTGCTGCAAGGTTTGTTCATTATTGCCTTGCTTATGAGCAGCGCATTCACCCAGGCAAACCCAAAAACCTTTTCTTTCACTGCCATTCCCGACCAGGATGCCACACAGCTTAAAAAGCGCTTCGATAAAGTGGCGAAGTACTTAAGCCAGGAACTGGACCTCGAAGTAAAGTATGTGCCAGTTAAAAGTTACGCGGCCGCCATTACCGCCTTTCGCAACAACCAAGTGCAACTGGCCTGGTTTGGTGGATTGTCAGGAGTAAAAGCTCGCCAGCGAGTGCCCAACAGTGAAGCCATTGCCCAGGGCGTTGAAGACCAAGCCTTTGTTACTTATTTTATTGCCCATAACTCAACCGGTTTAAAGGCCTCTGAAGAATTCCCCACCGACATTAAAGGTAAAACCTTTACCTTTGGTTCAAAAGGTTCTACTTCTGGCAGACTTATGCCTGAATTTTACATCCGTCAAAATTTGGCTGCACCCAAAGACACCTTTAAAAAAGTAGGTTTCAGCGGTGACCATAGTCGCACCATTGCTCTGGTGCAGGCAGGCAGTTATCAAACCGGTGCTGTAAATTTTAAAGTATGGGACAGTATGTTGGCGGCGGGAAAAATAAACCAAGAGGCGATTTCCATTATTTGGAAAACCCCCAACTACCCAGATTACCAATGGAGCATCCGCGGTGATGTCGATCACATCTATGCTCAGGGCACTAAACTGCGTGTACAACAAGCACTACTAAACATGCAAGACCCTGAGTTACTTCAAAGCTTTCCACGCCAGGGCTTTGTTAGTGCAAAAAACAGTGATTACCTGCCTATTAAGGACACGGCCAAAGCCATTGGCCTAATGGATTAAAATGGCATTTAATTTAGCCAATAAAGATCTTGTTTACGGCAAAAATTCAGTTTTAAAAAACCTGAATTTCGCCGTAAACACTGGCGAGAAAATTGCCATTATCGGCGAAAGCGGTTCTGGTAAATCTACCTTGCTTAATGCTCTGCGTGAATATCGCCCGCAGGACATTGCCTGGTGCCCGCAACAACCCGGCTTAGTGCCCATGCTCAATTGCCTTCACAATATTTACATGGGGCAACTTCAGCAACATCACTTTTTAGTGAACCTTAAAAGGTTGATTTACCCTGGCACCAAAATTAACAAAGAAATCCATAACATTGCTCAACAGCTCTCCATTGAAGATCAACTTCATAAAGCTTGCCAGCAACTATCCGGCGGCCAACAACAAAGAACCGCCATCGCTCGAGCTATTTACTCGGGTAAAAATATATTTCTAGGGGATGAACCGGTGAGCGCCCTGGATAAATTTCAAGCACAACATATCCTGAGCCACCTGTGTGATACCTTTGAAACTCTAATCATTACTCTGCACGACATAAAGCTCGCCCAAGTGCATTGTCAGCGCATCATCGCGCTTAAAGACGGTGAAATATTATTTGATAAAGCCAGTGACCAACTAACCCAGCAAGAACTCACCGGAGTTTATAAGTAACATGTTGTTTGCCAACAAGGCTGACAGCAGTCAAGCGCAAGCCTTGCGTCGCATTAGTTTGGTTATGGCCCTATTAGCACTGATCGCCTGGGTTTTTTCTGATTTACAAATCGCCAGCGCCGATCCCCTATTTGAACTAGGCCTCATGGCGCAGGGTTTTGCAGCCCCGATTTTTTTAGATTTCCCTACCCTGCTCACCGCCCTCTTGACCACCCTGGCCTTTGCTTTTCAAGCTGTTTTTGTGGCGGCTATTCTGGGGTTTTTAATGGCATTGGGCTTTCGTCACTTTTGGATACGCTCCATTGCCGCCTTCATCAGGGCCATACATGAATTATTTTGGGCCTTGTTGTTTATTCAAATTTCAGGGCTGACCTCGCTCACAGGTTTTCTGGCCATACTCATTCCCTTCATCGGTATTTTTGCCAAGGTCTTTGCTGAAATACTGGATGAAACCGATAAAAGCCCTGAGCACAGCCTCAACCCAGCGGCCTCTTTTCTAAGCAAACTAATTTACAGTCGTATTATCATTGCCTGGCCCCAAATACGCTCTTATACCTCATACCGTTTGGAATGCGCTATTCGCTCCAGTGCCATATTGGGTTTCGTGGGTTTGCCAACTCTGGGCTTTGAATTGGAAAGTTTTTTAAAACAAGGGGAGTACTCTCAGGCGGCTGCCTTGCTGTATGTTTTTTTCATATTAATTGCCAGTTTAAAATACTGGATCAAGCCCATGCTGCTTCCTGTTTATACCTTACTGGCATTTATATACCTGCCGCCTGTGGCTGATATTCAATGGCCCTTGGTGAAAACCTTTTTTAGCCAGGAAGTGATTCCTCTTTCTTTACAACAGGGGGATTTCTTCGGGTTTTATGATTGGCTAAAAATGATGTGGCATACGCAAATTTTTGAAGGGGTGGTAAACAGCTTAATACTCAGTCAAATAGCGCTGGTGTGCACAGCATTGCTTGCCTTGTTTCTTTTTCCATTTAGCAGTTCCGTCTTTTTTAGCAAAGCACCGCGGGCACTGGGGCAAAGCCTGCTGATTATCATCCGCTCTTGCCCGGAATATCTATTGGCGTTTATGGGGCTATTAATACTGGGGCCATCCATGTTGCCCGCCATCGTTGCGCTTGCCCTGCACAACAGCGCGGTCATTGCTCATTTATTGGCTTTGCAAAGCCAAACGTTAAAGTTTAGAGAAGACGTGAGTTCGGGTGCAAATCTTTATTTTTATGAAACCCTGCCCAGGTTATACGGCAGCTTCGTGGCGCTATTATTGTATCGCTGGGAAGTAATATTAAGAGAAACCGCCATATTAGGCATGCTGGGCATTCCAACTCTGGGTTTTTATATAGACTCAGCTTTTGAAGAAATTCGATTTGACCGCGCTATACTATTGATATTAGTCACCGCCTTATTAAATATATTGGTCGATAATGTCGCCCGATATTTTCGCCGACAGTTGCACCTCAAGCACTTACCCGAGTCTTTATGATATTTTTAGTCACATCATTTTTAGTTAAGAGAGTTTAGCGTGCAGCAATTTCCTGATGTGAAAGACATTGTATTGATTGGTGGCGGTCACTCACATGCCTTGGTTATACGCATGTGGGCAATGAATCCGATTGCTGGATTGCGTTTAACCCTAATCTCTCCTCAAGTGCATACACCCTACTCTGGCATGCTGCCAGGTTTGGTAGCGGGCCACTATAATTTTGAACAAACTCATATCGATTTACAAAAGGTATGTGCCTGGGCGGGCGTGCGTTTCATCAAGGCCCATGCCACCAAAATTAATCCCGAACAACAAAGCATAACACTGGATTCAAGGCCTGATATTGAATACGACATCTGCTCCATTGATATTGGCAGCACCCCAAATAATAGCATCACCGGTTTTAATGAATTCGCGGTGGGCGTTAAACCCATCAGCCGATTTTATGGTCATTGGCAGGATTTACAAAACCAGTTATTGCAACACAAGCAATCGCAAAAAAGTAAAACTGACGACCCCTTTAAGGTAGTAATTATTGGTGGTGGTGCCGGCGGCATAGAGTTAATCACCGCCATGCAACATTGGAACCACGAAAACAATTGTCAGGCTCAATTCACTCTTTTAAGTCGGGGCAAAACATTACTGGCAGATGCGCCAAAGGCTTTACAAAAGCAGTTAACTAACCACCTTTCACGCAACAACATAGATTACAAACTGGGTTTTGAATGCCAATCGGTTGACAAAAATCAGGTGCAGGGTAATAACGAAGCCATTGATTATGACAAGGTATTTTATTGCACCCAAGCCAGTGCCGCGCCCTGGTTGCAATCAAGTGGCCTAGATTTAAATGAACAAGGCTTCATTAATATTAACGACCAACTGCAATCGAGTAGCCATAAAAATGTATTTGCCGCCGGTGACATTTCTCATCAAATAAACCACCCAAGACCCAAGGCTGGGGTGTATGCGGTGCGCATGGCGCCGATATTATTTAACAACCTGATTAATTCAGCGTTAAATAAACCACTCAAAACCTTTAAACCACAAAGTGACTTTTTAAGTTTATTGGCCCTGGGTGGCAAGTTTGCCCTGGGCAGCCGTAAACCTTTCTCTTTTTCAGGGAGATGGGTTTGGGCTTTAAAAAATCACATAGATGTAAAATTTATGAACTTGTTTCATCAATTACCAGCCATGAATGCAGAGGCGTCAGGGGACAGCGTTTTAGATCCAACACTGCAATCAGAACTGGGCATAAAAGACATACATGAATTGGCCATGCGTTGTGGTGGCTGTGGCGGCAAAGTAGGTGCCAGCGTATTAAGCGAAGTATTAAAGAGCTTACAACCCTACCCTCACCAAGACGTTTTAATTGGTTTGAATAGCCCGGACGATGCAGCGGTACTAAACATTCCCAGTGATAAAAAACTGGTGCAAACCGTCGATCATTTAAAAACGCTCATTGATGACCCCTATCTATTTGGAAAATTAAGCGCCCTGCATGCCCTAAGCGATGCCTTTGCCATGAATGCTAAACCACAATCGGCGCAAGCTTTAGTGCAACTGCCCATGGCCAGTGAAGCCATTCAAAAACGGGATATGAGCCAACTCATGCAAGGGGCACTTGAAGTGCTTAACCAACATGAATGCGCATTGGTGGGTGGACATACCTCAGAGGATACTCAGCTAAATTTAGGCTTTTGTATTAATGCATTGGCCGAAGAAAAAGAGCTGCTGCATAAACAAGGGGCCAATGTAGGTGAAGTATTAATCTTAACGCAGCCGCTAGGAACCGGTGCATTATTTGCCGCTCACATGCGAGGCATTGCAAAGGGCAATGATATTCAAAGCGCCCTTAAAAACATGCTGCAATCTAACCAGCCTGCCGCCCAAATATTCCATCAATTTAATGCCAGTGCCTGTACCGATGTCACTGGCTTTGGTTTATTGGGGCACTTGGTTGAAATGCTAAAAGAAAGCAATGTTGGAGCCAGCATTGATATGGCAAACATACCGGCTCTACCTGGCACTATGGACGTCATGCAGGCTGGTATTTTTAGCTCATTGCAACCTCATAATGTGCGCTTGCGCCGCGCCATTAACAATCAAGATGAATACGTTCACCATGATCACTACCCCTTGTTATTTGACCCTCAAACTTGTGGAGGGCTATTAGCCACTGTTAACGCCGAACACGCTCCTACCTGCCTTAACGAACTAAAAGACAAGGGCTACACTGAGAGCATTATTATCGGTGAGATAACAAGATTACCCGAACAAGCTATGATTACTCTTATATAATCTTCAAACGGAACATTATGAATACCAAGATCCACAAAAAGTTAAACGAACTGTCCATTAATTTAATGAAGGCAGCAAAACGAGAAGACGAAAAAGCCTTCTATCCCTTATACGATGAATTAAAAGCCCTGTGCTTTGATAATCAAAATGATTCGGTCATGAATCACCCAGAACAATGGGAAACCCTGGCTGATTTCACCGACGAACTAGATCAAGCAATAGAGTATTACCAGGTAGCATTAAAGTATTCAGAAGAGAAAAAATTACCTGAATTCATCGCCTCTATTAATTACTCCATGGCGGTGATGCTGAAAGACCATGGCCAATCGGCCCAGGCTTTAGAGTGCGCTCAAAATGCCAATGCAAAAATGAAACGAGTACACGACACCGTACTGCAAGATGAAATTGATTTGTTAATTCGCGAACTAAGCTAGTTACAAGTTATGCCCTTGAAATGAAACAAGGGCATTTCATTAATCCTCTTTTAGGGTAAACACCCCTGTTGTGTGTTTATTAATGTTGTCCGAAGTACCCAGGTTAAAACCTCCAGCAAACACATCACCCGGTTTTATGAAAATTCCTCCCACTGAACCAATGACTTCATTAGTGATGGTATTACCCGAACCATCGTAAATATAGCCACCCACCGACTGCGTATAAAATTCCGGCTGCATCAAATTTTGATCGCTGTCTAAATGCATCTGCCCGTTAAAATGCACATCCCAGGCAGACATAACTTGATTATCCATACTCATGGTTTCTATATTTAACTGGCCATTGCTAATCTGCCCATTCGAAAAATTCACATCAAATTGACCAGAGAAATTACTCACAAAACCATCATCGGCAAAACCAATGCATTGGCCGTAATCGCTGCAATCGCCACCACCGGAGAAACTCATATTACCTTTTAAATCATTAATATCGGCACGCTCACCAAACACACCAAAGACCAGGTTACTTTCATCCAGAAAGCTAAATTCTGAGCCCCCTGAATTAATATAAACCTCAATGCCATCCCCCGGGCTCGCCAACCAAGCCCCCCAGCGGATATTGCCATCGTTGGCGTCATTCACGTCGTTAATTTGAATGTCACAAATTTTTCCCTTATTGGCGCAATCTTTAAAGTCTTCAAACGAGTCCACGGTATCTTCGGTGTCCCGCGTGGCCACTTCAATATAGGAGTGATAATACTCACCATCTGAGTCTTCACTGCCTGAGATATATGTCCATATGGGGCTATCATTGTCTTCACGCCATGAGCCATCGCCTAAAATCAAAAAAGTATTGGTGCTCCAAAACCAGTCGCTGTCGGGGCTACTACTATGGCCACCCAACTGGGCCATGAGTTGCTGGTCGGGCACGGTATTACTTGAGTTGAAATTCAGATACATAAGGTTAATGTAATCGTCCCCAGAATTAATCGGCTCAAATACAAAACGCTGGCCCGAGGGGTCATCTACCAGGCTCACCTGCACCGGCACCCCGTTGTAACCCAGTTCAAAATTAAGCTTGTCAACTAGGTCTTGAGGGCTGGTTATATCCGTGTCGATATACAGCATAACGGTATGAAAAGTACCGGACTGACTTATGGAGTCAAAGGTGCTGTAGTTAAAATCCAAATAAGCGTATTGCCCTGACTGCGAATAATCAAACGGAATAAAATTGTTCACATTTATCGCATTAGGGGATTCCAGCTGGCTATTAAAATTCGGCAAACCATCACTGCCAATGGTGTAGCCCAGCTGCATATTCAGAGCCCCAATATTGCCCGAGTGAGCCAGACTCCATTCCTCATCACTGAGCACATTGGGAACAGGGTTATGTACTATGTCGATACCCTTGAATGGATCTTCAAAAATAGTTGGGCTTGGTAAATTTACAGTTTCCTCTACTTCGGTGGACGTCTCGGGTAAATCTTCAGGCTCTTCTGCCACCACTGCTTTGGCCAATACATCGGGCGCCGCCTCTTCAACTGGCACTACCTCTTCTACAAATAATGCAGTGTCACTTACCTCTTCCTGAGATTCACTCTGTGAGGATTCATCCTCTGTTGAGGTTGAACTTTCTTCAGCTACTTCTTCTTTTTCCTCTTCACTCTCTTCGCTTTCACTTTCGCTGGCCGCCTGCTTTTCCTGCTCTTGTTCTTCCTCTTCTTGATCATCGGCGGCATTCACAGTTAACGATGCAGGAATCACCAACAATCCTTTAGGCGCCTGCCCTGGTGCCACTCGTGTGTAATTAAAATCACTGCCCAAACCTAAATCAATAGAACCCGCTTCATTTTCAACACTAATGCCACCCACATACACCGCCATCACAAAACTGCCGCTAACCTCTTGTTGAATTTCATAGTTAGTACCCCGAATGCCCACAGATGCCGCCGGTGTTTTAACCCGATAAGCACTCTTATCTCCCTTACCAATCACCCCGGTAATGGTGCGAAAGCCGCCTGTGACTAGGCTCATTACCACTTCTTTTTTAGAGGCTTTTTTCGAGCCATCATCATACAAATAACTGGTTATATTTAATTCACTGCCGGGTTTAATGGTCATTAACGCTTTATCAATAAAGCGCAACTGTACCGAGCCATTGGCCCCGGTTTTAATCACATCGCCACTGTAAATTTTTGAACGACGCTTTAGGGTACGAACCTTGCCCTTTGTAGAAATCACACTGGCCTGGCCCTTGGCTAAAATCACCTGCGCCGCCAATTCAGCTGCACTCACTGAAAAACAAAAACTCAACAGTAAAAAAAAGATGAGTATATTAATGGGCATCTTCATGCTGGGTAAAAGGGCCATATAATCTCCAAAAACAAGCAGATTCATTTTTACTTTTTAAAAACTATCACTCACAAAAGTGCAACTTTATATTTTCTACATCTTCGGTTATCGCTGTTGGATTTCAGAAAAACAATTTACTTAAACCCGCTAAAATCGATAACTCATTCCAAATTCAACTTTAGATCTTCTATAGGTATTGGCTTCAAGGGTGCTATCTACGTCATTAAAACTGTAGTCATTTCTAAACCCCAGCTGGGCGTTATAGGAATAACGCCAGCCAGCCACCAAGGTAATGGAAGTATCTTCTCGCAACTTGCTAAACAGGCTTTCGTTTATTTCGTCATACTCACTGTCCACTGCACTCAAAACCCCATAATAACTAATGCGGTTGCCCCACAAGTTAGTGCTTTGCAGGGTAATGCCCTGGTAAACTTTTCCATTAAATTCGTTTTCATCCTCAGCAGCTTCATCTTGCCCCGCCATCACTATTATTGCCCAACTGTGTTTTTGTGGAGGACTGGCCATAGAAAAACTGACTTGCAGCTGATTAAGATCGCCATCGTTACTATCTTCGTAAACGGTTAAACCGTAGTTAGCACTCATGCCAAATTTAAATTCATTTCTAGAAGTATAAAAACCTTGAAATAAAGCCGATGCCGTGTCTAAAAATCTATCTCCATCCACGCCCACCATTTGATAGCGACCACCGCCACGAATATGCACAGAGCCCAAATAATAGTTGTAACCAACCTCACTCAGCGCCGTAGTTAGGTCGTAATCTCGCAGTTCGGCATTGCTCTTATTAGACGAGGCTAGCTTGATATCAATGGCACTGCGCTTGGTTAAAGGCCGTAAATAATTCAAATTAAATAGCGTTCCCCAGTAACCGCTTTCAGTTTCACGGCTTTCATCATCCAGCCGTATATCATTAATAAACACCACCTCCTCGCTGGGTAAAAACTCTTCATTGGTGGCACTGTTTATGTTGCTATCAAAACCGGCTGATATATCCAGTGACACTGAAAACCTGGGTTCAATGCTTTGCTTTAAATCGCTAATACGAAGTAGGAAGGCGTATACATTATCTTTAACGGCTTTGGGCGGGTTTTGTTTTAAAACGCGGTTAAATTCAATTTCGGAGCGTTCCAGGTTGCGTAAATAAAAATGTGTTCGAGCTAATTCCAGGCGATACCTAGGCTGATCACCTTGGTTTAAAACCAAGCGTTCAAACGCAAATAGGGCTTGATCATAGTGTTGGGTTTCAACCGCCGCCATGCCAAATTGAAAATCAAACTCTTTATCCCCTTCTAGTTTTTCAACCAAACGCCCAGCCAATTCAAAAGCTTGTGGGAATAACCTCATTTTATTGAGTGCTTCAAGATTTTGCAGAGGAGTGAGTGCTGCTTTTATTGGCGCACTGGTGGCACGAGCCCCTGTAGAAGACTTGTTATTTTCATCGGCCGCCTGCAAATCCAGCACTAAAACAGCCAAGAATATAAGTGACATGTACTTCATAGCGATCAGACCATTGACGACACATTTGAAGAGCTATACGCGTTTAGTCTAGCAGTGAAATCTCAATTCACCTGAGCACAGCTTAATCCCTGCCGCATATTACAAATTCATATAAAGCATAAATTCATTAAATTATTTTACAGCGTTAATAAATTACTGGCATTTCCTGTCTACACTAAACGCAGTTATTCCTAAAACCCGATTCAGATCTGAACGGTCACGGAGAGCGTTATGTTTGAGACACCCAAAGCAAGCAGTACACTACTTTTAATGGCGCTTTTCATTATTTTTCAGGCCACTTTAAGTGGCTGTGGTTCAAGCTCCAGTTCTGACAATGATGACCCTTTGGTATCCACCGATGCCAGCAAGGTATATATATCACAATCCGGGGCGGTCACCGTTTCCGGGGTGGTGGTGGATGCGGTAAAACGTACACTCATCTCCGGCGTCAGTGTCACCATTCGTGTGGATGGTAACAATTACACGGTTACCTCTGCCCCGGCCAGTCATGCTAGTCCCGGCTCATTTGCATTTTTATTAACCCCGGCCGAGAGCGAATATTTTGTCACCATTAGTGATAGCTCTGGCACTTACGCCCCTTATTTTTACGCTAATACCACTCCGGAAATAAGCAACAACAGTGGTGGCATAGGTACCCAGGATATTGGCTCGGCCGAATTATACGACGCCATCAATACCAGCATTAGCGTGAAAAATATTTCCGGCGGCACCGCCATTACCGGTTTAACCCTGTATTACGATACCAAGGACATTGCCGAGGCCAACTCTTCTGAAACGGTTTCTATTTCTGGCGTGGATATTGTTGCCACTGAAACCGCTGGGGTTTACAGCTTTCCATTGCCCAATAATGGTGTGGATTACAATATTAAAATCAAGGAGCTGGTGGACTCCACTGACGTGGCCTACGACCCCTACAACGCCACGATCACAGATAATGTATTAACCAGCTTGCAGGCCAACAACGATAAATCTTATTACATGAAAGCCAGTGACCCGCAGCAATTTACTATATTCCTACATCTGGTAGATGATGAAGGCCATGCCTTTGATGCCGGTGACGTGGTGGTGCTGAATGCCGCCGGCTCTACTGTGGCTGTTTATGCAGAACGTAAAACCGATACCACCAATGAATATGTGCTCACCACCACGGCCGCCAGTTTTGATTTCACCGTGCTCAACATAGACCTGGATAACGACGGTGTTAATGATACCGCCGCCATTCAACTTACTACCCTGGATGAAACCACCAACGTATTAGATAGCGGCTCATTTAATTCAAGCCGTGAAGCCACAATTGTGGTGCCTATTACCATGATCACAGCAGATCAAAATATTGCAGCCGAACTGTTAAGCACCCCGGATCAATTTCAGGTTAACGGCTTAGCCGAAGTGATATTTGCCTTTGATCGCCCGGTGGAGATTGTGCACAACATGCGCATGCGCTCTTATGCATTGAATTCAATTACCAGTAATAAATCTGTTGCCAGCCCTGCTAATATTTTTCAACAAGATGGAACCACTGCCGCCACATTAACCGGCGACGGTGCCGCCACCGTATCTTTAGATGGAGCCGACAGCTCAATTTATAGTTATCAAAATGATGCCAATACGGCGGCGGTGACCACATCTTTATCGGACAGCAGTGGCGAAGTAACTTCTCCTTATGAAGTGGAATACGACAGCGCACAAACTATTTCGGTAGTGGCCACATCTGCTTACGCTTTTTCGGCAAATAATACCTTGTTAACCATTACTCTGGACTCATCTACCATTGCCGCTAACCAGGAATATACATTTGAATTTGCAGTAAGAGGCACGCTCTCGGATACCCCTGTGGCCTACATAAGCGAAACCCTGCTGGCAAAATCCAATGCCACTATCACCGCATTAACAGACTTGTGGCTGGATGATTTTAACTACATGGACACACCCACAAGGGATTTACTCAATGCTTTAACCGAAGCGGATTTAACAGATCAAACCGATCACGCCAACCTGTTAACCAATTTATCGGGCGCCACTTATGATGGCACTAACGCCCCCTTGGTTGAGTATTTAATTTATGGTCTGGTTTCAAGTACCGTGTTTGATTCATTACCCGCACCTACAGGGGTTTATCTAGTATCCAAAGCTAAGTTGTCCGGCACGGTAGAAGTGGTATCGCAAACAGAAACCTATTTGGATAACGGCGCCGTGACCACCTCAACCTTTAGCACTCTGGGTGAATATTATGGCCTGGATTACAGCAGCAATAGCGGCATAGTGGCCGGTGATTTAGACCTTTCTAGTCTCACCAATATCGCATCCGATGCCAAATATTTACTGGCGGTGCCCAGCAATCATGGTATTGATGAAAGCGGAATGAAAACTGTTTACGGAACCGTTCTGGAGGATACAGCCAACGAAACTGCGGGCACCACCACAGTGGTGACATCCGGTGCCGATATTACCACCGAAGGGGTTTATTACATTTATGATATTCCACTCACTTTAATTAATGCAGGGGGATATATTTCAACTGTGGTACTGGACTTTAATATCAGTGTAAATGGCACCACTTTTACCGGTAATCAAAGTTATCTGGTGCAATAAATAATATTTTCAAACCAGGCTTATGATTGAGTCTGGTTTGAATTCCCCTGCTGTTTTTTCCACAAAGTTTACCTAACAAGGTTTATAACAAATAAATTTCAGCGCTTTTCCTCCGCTAATTAGTTACCATCTCCTTTATTATTTAATAACCATGAAGGACTCTCCATGATCACCTATCTTTACTGGGCACTGGTTCTAAGCTTAGCGCTACTGGCCTTGGCTTTTCTTGGCTTTAAACAAAAAAGCTGGAAGGCGGCGCTCATCACAGTCAGCGCAATATTGTTTTTTGGCTGGGCCGCTTACTTTTTTCACTTCCAGCAAGTATTTGTAAAACGCTGGGGCGGCGTCATGACGGTTAACGTCCCCGAAGGGCAACTGCACATGGGCGCCACCTGGAAAGACGATAATTTATGGATAGAAAATTACGAGCCCAAGACCAATACCTGTCACTTTAGGGAGTATTCAAAAGGGGCTGTACTGGAAGGTAAAGTCTTAATAAAAAATTGTAACCCGCTCATGCCTCAGTAGCATTTATTATTCTCAAAACGCTATACACAAAAGCGATTAAACACAAAAGTAATTGTACTATTGCTTTTGTGTTTAGTGTTTTCATTTAATTTTATTGAGCTCTCAAATTTTAAGGTTGCTGACGAGTAGCCGCCAAAACGATTTCGCGAATACACACTTCCTGAGGCTGAGCATAAGCAAACTCTACCGCTCGAGCCACATCATCGGCCGCCAACACGCCGTCCATAGAATCTTTCCAGTTTTCATAACCGTCTTTAATATCCTGTGATGTGGTGTGCGACAACAATTCTGTTTCCACCGCCCCTGGGGCTATGGTGATTAAACGTACATTTGAGTCAGCTACTTCTTCACGGACATTTTCGGTAATAGCATGCACCGCAAACTTGGTGCCGCAATAGGCAGCATGATCACCAAATGTTTTACGCCCGGCCACAGAACTAACATTAATAATGGTGCCGCTGTTTTTGGCTTTCATAGGGGCCAGCACCACTTGCATGCTGTTTAAAATTGCCAATACATTTACCTCAAACATCTGTTGCCATTCAGCTGAATTCTGGTCTTCAATTTGACCCAGCAACATAACCCCAGCGTTATTTACCAAAGCGTCTACCGCCCCAAATTGGCTTTCAGCTTTAAGTACAGCGGCTTCAAAATCGGCTCGATTGGCCACATCCACCTGTTCACACAGGCAGTTTGGCAAATCCAAAGCTTCAAGCTGCTCGACTCTGCGAGCCAATAACAACAATGGATGCCCTGCCGCGCTTAAGCGTCGGGCAATGGCTGCACCAATTCCTGAGCTGGCTCCGGTTACCACTACTAACTTTTTCATATGTTTGCCCTTCAAATAATATCTTGTTTAGTTTTCAGGGAGAGCTTTTAAACGACTCTCTCAATTGCCAAGCCATTATATTGATGCCACTATTATTGATATATAAGTCACAAAGAACATATCTATTACTATATGAACAACAATATACCTCTGGCTGATATACGCGCCTTCATCACCATTGCTGAACAAGAAAGTTTCACCCACGCAGCTGAAATTCTTGGCTCCTCCCGCGCTCACTTGTCACGTCAACTCAATCAACTGGAGCAACAGCTGGATGTTAAGTTGCTGATTCGTACCACGCGCTCACAACGGCTCACCGAGGCCGGAAAATTGTTTTTTGATCAATGCCGAAACTCATTGCAAGGAATCGAGCACGCCATTGAATTGGCCCAAGACCAAAACCAACAAATGCGGGGCAAGGTGCGTATTAACTGCGTGGGGGGCATCATTGGTGAAGAGCTGTTAAGCCAGATTGTCAGTGAGTTCACTGTAGAGAACCCACGTATTCAGGTAGAAATAGACTTTAGCAGCGAGCGAGTAGATCTAATTGCAGATGAGTTTGACCTGGTAATACGCATGGGTGAACTGGAGGATTCTGGATTGATTGCCCGTAAAATAACCGAGCTAATTATTGGTACCTGGGCCAGTCCCAATTACCTGTCTAAACACGAAAAAATTACCCACCCAGAACAGCTAAGCCATCACAACTGTCTCACTGGCAGCATAAAACGCTGGGGCTTTATCCATCGCAATGATTTGTCGGTTTCCACAGAGGTGAAAGTCTTTGGTAACTTTACCTGCAAAAACGGCCGCGCCCTATTGAAGGCAAGCCTTAATGGTCAGGGCATCGTGCGCTTGCCACAACTTTACTGCCAACAGGCCATCAAACAAAAACAGTTGATGGCTGTCTTTGAAGAGTGGCAATGCCAAAAGGTGCCACTGTACCTTCTGTACCATAAAAACTCCTACATGCCAGAGCGCCTCAGGCAGCTTATTGAGCATATTTATCTGAAGCTTAAGATAATTTTTGCTAATGAACAAAGCTGACTATTCTGTTAGGATCGCCGTTTTATTAAGCAAGCCCAATAGGATACCTAATGAGCAACTACGAATTAGAGTTCTTTGTTTCATGGGAAGAGCTACACAAGGCGGGACGTCGCCTGGCTCATGCCCTGAATGATGTTAATGAGTGGAAAGGTATTTTAACCGTGACCCGTGGCGGCATGGTACCCAGTGCCATCCTTGCCCGTGAACTGAACATTCGCATGATCGATACTATCTGCATGACCAGCTACGACGGCCAAGACCGCGGTGAGTTAACCATCAGCAAAGCGCCAGACATTGCCGACGAAGGCGCAGGCTGGTTAATTGTTGATGATTTGGTAGACACAGGTAAAACCGCTGCTGAAGTACGTTCACGTTACCCCAAGGCACATTTTGCTACCATCTATGCCAAGCCAGCTGGGGTTGAGTACGTGGACAGCTACGTGGAAGAAGTATCGCAAAAAACCTGGATTCGCTTCCCTTGGGATATGAAACTTAGCTACGCCGATCCAATTATTAAAGGGGGCTAGAGCTTAGTCCAATAGGCCTGCCTATTAAATGGGCCATATACTAGTTGAACTTAAAAACAAAACGGGATTGATGATTCCGTTTTGTTTTTTTATTTGTCTTTTTTATTTAATCCCCACAAGATAACCACACTTCTTTTTACAGTTCGCCAATCCCTTTTCGTTTTCAAATAATTATTAATCGCCACTTGTTTTTACCTTTTGAATAATTACACAATAGCGTCTTTATTGTGGAGCCAAACATGTCAAACATTGTCTTTATTGCCACTAGCTTAGATGGCTACATAGCCGACAAAAACGGCGGCCTTGATTGGCTCAACGAAATAGAGCCTGTTCAGGGTTGTGACATGGGCTACAGCGAACACATAGAACGAATTGATGCATTAGTGATGGGTCGTAACACCTTAGATATGGTATTAAGCTTTGATGTGGAATGGCCTTACAACAAACCCGTTTATGTATTAAGCAATACCCTAAGTCAGGTGCCTAAGGGTTATGAAGGTAAAGTCTTTTTAGTAAAAGGCCCGTTACAGAAAGTGGTCAAACAACTGAATAATAAAGGCTTTAATAACCTCTATATTGATGGCGGCATCACCATTCAAAATTTTTTAAAAGAAGATTTAATTGATGAAATTATAATCACCACCATTCCGATTTTATTGGGTGGTGGCGCGTCATTATTTGGCGAACTTGAAAAACCGCTTCACTTTAAACACATAAACAGCGAACGCTTTGACAATGGCATTGTTCAAAATCACTTTCAGCGCAATGATTAACTAACCTATAAGCAATATCTAAGAAGCTAGTCCAGAGAAAAACCAAATAAATTAATGCCGGTTTTATAAGGCACCTGCTGCGCGTTATGTAATTTACTTTTTATTAAATTAAGGTAGGTGGTCATTTGATGAGCATTAAAGTTAGTTTCATCCGGGGCCTTATCGATAAACTTACTGGCCCTTAACATGCTTTTTATGCCGCCGGTAATGGCGTATTGATTGGCTGGCATGAGAATAATTTCCTCTCCCACGTGCCAGTAAATATCCAAATTTTGCAATTCAAGCGGGCTTAAGGCTGGCACCAGCGGCACCATGTCTAAAGGGGTAACAACACGACTAATGTTCAACCGGGAAAACTGCCTGGCACCCAATACATTGGTCACCTTGGGCTGTCCATATGTGGTGCCACCTTGCAGGTTATAGCCCTCTGTCTCGAGATACATGGCCAAAATAAGCGCCACTGCCCCACCTAAACTGTGCCCTGTTGTATAAATGGGCTGGGATTTGCTCAACAAGGGTTTGGCGTCTGCATAAATGGCTTGAGCTGCCGCGGCAAAACCCTGATGTAATTGAATGCCGGTCAATGGATCTGGCTTAAGCTGTATGTCTAAATCTAGCAATACGTTTTCAAGGTTACTGGTGCCGCGCACGACCAGAAACTGCTTACCGTTTTTCTCGCTCAAAAAATAGCTTACCTGAGTAATGGGCAATTCATTGTAACGCTGTAAAGAATGCCCCATATCCTCAAGCCCTTCGTTCACTTGTGCCTGAGGCAAGTATGCTAAACCGGAGAGCTTAGCACTTTGATAAATGGCATTAAAATCAGGGGAGGCAAAAACAGACAGGGACAAACTGGCAGTAAAAAACAAGGTGAATATTAAAAGAATACGCATAAAAACTACTTCTCAAAAGATGAGGCAGCATTTTAAGGGTATTTGGCAGGCTTGAATACTATAAACGTATCCACGCCCTCGCTTTACGTATTATCACTATTTTTAATAATCAAATAAAAGCCAAGGCAAGCACTCAAACTGCCCAGAATTGAACATATTGCCCATACTATATAAAAGGCACCTTCATTGAAGGCACGGTAGATAAAACCCTGTTCAAACGGCAAATAAATCGTATTGCTAATAAGAGCCAGCAAAGAATTCATCATTAATAATAAACCTAATAGTATCGAGGCATTTTGAAGTTTTCTTCCCACTACCTTGCTGGTTTTCTTCTCCGGCTCACTGAGAACTGGCTCTTCAGGTTCTAATGCTGTTTGCTCTGTATTTAAACGCTGCTTTATATGTGAAGAAGGCTCTATAGGTGAAGGTTGTTCGAAAGGAATACTTCTTAAATTTAATTGTTCTTTAATCATTTCAGTGGCAAAGCTGGGTAAACGTTTTAGCCAGATAGTAAATCTTGCGCCGTCGGCATAATAAAGGGTCACAGATTTTGCTGACTTAGTGAACTTAATTACCTTGGTTAAATTAATTAATTGACTGGTAATCACACCGTAGCGGGTCTTAATGCAATCGTTTTTTAACTCTACCTGGTAGGCATACTTAATCACCAATACAAAAGCCATCAGCAGTAATAAAAAATAGTTACCTGCATACAAGAAGTCACCACTGAATATTTTTGAAATAGCATTCAAAATTAATATGTAAAAAGTGGCTTTAAAAAAGCTTTTAATGCGGTAGCTAAGGCTAACCGAGTAGTGCCAGGTGGAATTCATGAACTATATAATTGAGGTGACTTTATCAAGCGCCATGAAACTACAAGTTTGACCATTTTACAAAGAATATTGCTCCGTTAATTGGAGCAATATAGGTGAGTTAAATAAACTGATTAATACCAACGCACTTGATTCATGCCACCATCGGCCTGAATTTCACTGCCGTATAGGTAAGAGGAGTCTTCAGAAGCCAAGAACAAAGCGGTCTTGGCCATCTCAGTTACCCGCCCTACTCGCCCAGCCGGTAACTTATCGAAGATGCCCCAGAATTCTTTTACTTCTTCTTCACCTAATCCGCGGTTGGCATGTATAGGCGTATCCACCGGGCCTGGACTTAATACATTTACCCGTGCGCCAATCTTGGTTAACTCAGGAGTGAATGAACGGGCCAAAGAACGCACGGCGGCCTTAGTGGCGTTGTAAATAGAAGCGCCTTCCATGCCCATCTCACCTAAACAAGAAGAAACCAAAATCACAGAGGCGCCTTCATTTAAATGGGGCACGGCAAACTGCACACTGAAAAAAGTCCCTTTGAAATTGGTATCCACCAACTGCGAGTAAAGTGCTTCATCAGTGTCATCAATCATGGTGGGTTTAAAGATACCGGCACTGGTAAACAGAATATCAATCTTACCTACATCTTTAGCCACGTTTTCATAAAAATCTCGCAGACTAGCCAGATCTGTTACATCTCCCACAAATCCCTTGGCACCTAGGCCAATCTCTTTAATGGTGGCATCTACTTTGGCTTGGCTGCGAGCCATTACCACTACTTGTGCGCCCTGCTGGGCATACTCCTTGGCGGTGGCCAAACCAATGCCGCTATTGGCTCCTGTGATTACCGCTACCTTGTTTTCTAATCGATTGTCCATTTCATCATCCTGCTGGTTTTTACATTGTCAGGCCATTCAAGGGCTTGATTTCTCTTGGCTACAGGTTTCTGCCTGTAGCTGGATTAAATGCAGTATCATTATTCCCAGCCAGAAAATAAATATTCATTATAGAATACCGAGAATTCCAAAATGGAATCGTTAATACAGAGGAATTTGTAATGGATCGCTTTACCTCCATGAAAATATTTACCCGTATTATTCAACTGGGTAGCTTTACATCTGTAGCCAATGAGATGGGCCTTACCCAGTCAGCCGTAAGCAAGAAGATGGCGGCTTTGGAAGCCAGCCTGGGTGCCACCTTGTTAACCCGAGGCAATCGTCAGGTGATGTTAACCGAGGTGGGCAGTCATTATTATGAGCACTGCTTGTCCATATTAAGCGAGCTAGAAGAAGCCGAGGCCCAAACCAAGGACTACACCTTAAAACCCAAGGGGCGTTTAAGAATTAACGTACCGGTCTCATTTGGGCGTGAACACGTCATTAAATACCTGCCTGAATTTATGAAAACCTACCCGGATATAGAACTGGAATTAAGTGTGCTGGATAGGCGCATCGATATCATTGGTGAGGGTTATGATCTCGTGATTCGCATTGGCCAGCTGAGTGATTCCAACCTGATCGCTCGCAAAATAGGCGCCAGCCCCAGAGTACTGGTGGCCAGTGCTCAGTATCTAAAAGAGCATGGTACACCCCAAACCCTCAATGACTTAAAACAACACAATTGCCTGGTCTACAGCAATCTTTCAACTGTAAATATTTGGCATTTTCTTCATGAGTCAAAGCAGGTTTCCTTGCAAGTTAGTGGCACCATGCAAGCTAATTCCGGGGATGCCATTCGTGAATGTGTGCTGGCTGGGCTAGGCATTGGGGTTTTGCCCAACTGGTTGGTGCAGCAGGATTTAGATGAAAAAAACATGCAGGTCATACTGCCAGAATATCAACCTGTGCCCTTCAATATTTACGGAGTGTACCCACACAATCATTACACGCCGTTAAAAGTGCGCTGCTTCATAGATTTTTTTAAAAACATCTATGATAAAAAGCCAGTATTGGCCCTTACTGATTTATAATTACCTGGCCATTTTCACCACCTAAAATGGCTACTCCTAATGTAGTCAGTGAGCTTCACTCTGGTGAAGAGAGGCGAATCTGAGCTACAATGGCACCCTATTTCACCCAGTCTGTTGTATGCCCGTATATGTCCTCTTTGAAGTATCTTGCCAATTACGCCCCCGAATTGAAAAGCCAGGTTCAAACTCTCATTGATGAAGAGCGCCTGGATCAGTTTTTACTGAAAAAATACCCCAAGACCCATGGCATCAAAAACGATTCGGCCTTGCGTGATTACACCCTTGCCATTAAGAATCGTTATTTAAAAAAGTCGGCACCGTTAAGCAAGGTAGTATACGACAACAAAATTCATGTAATTAACAACGCGCTAGGATTACACAAATTTGTTTCACGGGTTCAGGGCGGAAAGATAAAAAGTAAAAATGAAATTTGCATTGCCAGTGTCTTTAAAAATACTCCGGAAGAATTTTTAAACATGATAGTGGTACATGAATTGGCCCACCTAAAAGAAAAAGATCACAACAAGGCTTTTTACCAGTTATGCCATCACATGCAGCCCAATTACCACCAATTGGAATTTGACATGCGTTTGTACCTTACGCAGATGGATATTTCCGATAAACTCTATGCCTAAATTCTAATCATAAATAGCTTACTTACTTTTTCATTTAACATTGTAAGCACAAACGTTTCGAGGTTCGGCCATGGTATTAGAGGGGTTAGAAACACTTTACGTACTCGCCCAAGAAGGCACCATGTGCAAGGCCGGAAGCCGCCTTTATATTAGCCAGTCTGCGGTAAGTAAACGCGTTGCCAACCTAGAAGCTCGCCTGGGTAAAAAGCTCATTGAACCCCATGGTCGCCATATTCGCCTCACTGTTGAAGCCTTAGAATTACTGGAGAATGTCGAGCCAGAATTAGTGAGATTAAAAGGCCTGTTGTTTGATCATCAGCACATAACCGATACCAGCACCTTGCAAATCGCTGCATCGGAAACCGTACTGGCCGCTTATCTGGGCGCCTTTATTCGCGAGTATTTACAGCACGATTCGGCGTTAAATTTTAGCACTCATCATACCCCGCTTATTTTGGAAAAAGTACGCTCAGGTGAGGCAGCTCTGGGCATTTGTGCCGGACGCCTAGCCAATGTCTCCGGACTTATCATCGATGAATTATTAGAAGAAGAGTTATTACTGGTTTTCCCTCAGCCCTTGCCCAGCATCCAAAATTTAAAAATTCTCACCATAGATTTAAACAATCCAGCCAATAGCTACCTGCAAGCTCAGTTAATGCAAATTGGTTTAACACCAATGATGCAAATGGACTCGTATTTTGCCGTAGCCCATTTAGGATTAAGCGGCGTGGCTCCGGCCCTCGTGCCGCGAGGCATTATCAATGTCATGGATGTTCCTTCACACTACATTCATTCTTTACCCGAACCACTGAGTCGCCCTATTAGCCTGTGTTATCGCCCTAAGACTCTGCAACGAACTCGAATTAAAAAACTACGGGAAAAATTAATCGCAAGTTTTAAATAATTCCAGCCATTAATTTCAGCGCCGAATTAAAATCGTATTGATCAACTAATAGCTTACCCGACATCACCAGGGTCACACCCACAATCATGGGTCGAATCAAACGCGTTCCTTTTTTAATGGCCAAACTCGCTCCTACTCGACCGCCCACAAACTGCCCCAGAGCCATGATAAAGCCCACTACCCAAAGAATGTGACCTCCCATGGCAAAAAATATTAATGCAGCTAAATTTGAGG
>ERZ1027231.220-NODE-220-length-24920-cov-20.517796_pt1 | contig 24920 bp, 21 predicted proteins | sample MGYA00520866_ERZ1027231 | MGnify/ENA primary metagenome ERZ1027231 (study PRJEB33311, sample SAMEA4378411) | marine metagenome | biome: Marine biome; feature: Fjord; material: Water | collected 2014-07-20T08:00:00Z/2014-07-... | depth 75 m ...
CGTCCACATCGTAATCGGTTGAACCAATTAAAAAGCTGACAGGGCGATCTTCAGGTGCCGCTAATAAATCCTTAAGCGTTCTGACCGAACCGTTATGTAGGAAAGGACCTGTGAATGCAACTCCGTTTAGCGGCTTAGCACGATAATCGGTTGCAACAAAATTTGGACGATCGGTGTGACCACCAATGTAATCCTGGTATAACGCAGCCTTAGCATCTGCTAATGATAAGTCAGGATAAGCTTGGCCCGCCTTAATCGCAAAACCGATGGTATCTTGATGATTGCTAACCACCACTTGTGCGGTAACACCCAATAAAGCCAATGAACTGAAGGTTTCAGGAACTTGTTCACCAAAGGTAATGCCGGTAGCAGGGTCTATTGTCTCAGGTGCCTTTTGCGCAATAACAGAACCAATAATGCCGGACTTATCTGTGCGCATTCCATAATCAACTGCGAAGGCTTCGTCGGTACCTACTTCGTTATAAGGTACACGAATCACTTTCGTGAATTGACGGCCAATTGAGTTAGGTTCGGTTAGCTCAAATTCATCTACACCATCGCTGGTATCCATGTGACAACCGGCGCAGTTCTCTGAATATAAGGTTTTACCCTGAGATATCAGTGTGCTGTCCAGAGCTGGAAAGCTGGCAGGCCATCTTGGAGAATGAGCACGATTGATTGCACTTTCAAGAACCACCAAATTATCTATCTTAGGGGTAAAATCGAACAAGGTATTCAAACCCAATTGCTGAGCGAGCAGTTCCAATATATCTGGAACGTTTTCATCTTCATCAAGATTAATTGATCCAAATACACCCAGCACTTCACCTGTATTACGAGTGAGAGGGTCAAAACCAACACAGTTAGTTTGGATGCACTCAAGGCTAGACGCATCCCAAACATAAGGGTAGGTAACAGGCGCCGTTAACAGTGGCGCTTGTGAAATATCTTGATTAGTGTGGCCGTAGTGTAGTTTGTTTAAGATGGCGCCGATGGCATCCAAACGAGTTGGCCCGTTTTCAATGCTTGAGTGAGTAGTGGCCGCATAGTCGGCTACATATTCTAGCGCTTCGTCAAGGTATCTTTCTGCAGAAAAGATGTTTACAGGCCAGGCCGCTAAATCAATATTAGAAAGCGTGTACTGCCTAAAGCGAGTTTTAAAACGAGCTAATTTTGCCGGGTCGTCCTTATTAGCTTGCAGTGCATCGCGTAGTTTTTCTAGAAACTTAAACAAGTCAGCGTTAGCTTGACCGCCTTCTACATAGTAGGTGTTGTCACCATAAGATACTTTACCTGTGTGGCAAGCCGCGCAGGTTAGGCCCATATAGTTACGGCCATCTAGTTTGTTTTTATCTTTTACAAAACCAATTGGTAGGCCGTATTCACTGGTGTATTGTTCAACACGTTCTCCAGCAGAGCCGTCATAAATTTCAGAGCCTTCATCATAGCCAGCAGTCTCAGGATATAAAAACCCATAATCAGTTAAAGATTCTCGAGCAGAAAAAAGTTCTTCAGAATTTTCAGATTCAATCGTATGAAAGACTTCCCATTTTAAAAGGTGAGAGCCTTGCGGAATTTTGTACCAGTCTTCACGACAGGTATTGGTATTGTTTTCATAACAGCTTTGATCCCAGCTGTTCATCCAGTAAATGCCATCGCTTGCCATTAATGGCACCGATAACGATATCAAACACAACAATAGTGCCTGTTTTATCTTTCTAGGTGTATCCATATTATCCCCCATCAGGACTTGTTTTTTATATAAAGATTATTATTAATCGGATTAAGATTAACCCGCGGGCAATGCTATCGTGCAATTTTTGTAATAGGAATAACCCTTAAGCATGAGTAGTGGCTTGTTGAGTGTCACTTCTTTGTATTTGACTTGTTTGGTCTCAAATACTTTTAAAAAAATGTGAAAACTTAATAAAATTGAAATATTGTTGTTATGTTTTTATTATAAAAATGTAGTAGTACCAAGGTAATAAAATAGTTTTTTAGTAGAGTGGAAGTTTTTTACAGGTGGGTCACCATTGCAAAAAAACGAATGTTATTTTGAATGAATACATTTGTACCAAAAGGATATGGATATTTTTTACTGACAAAAGATTCAAAATAAATTAGTAATTGTGTGAGTGTTTGGTTGTTGACCCGATCAGTGAGTTTTTAACACCGCCTTAATCAGTTCAATTATTTAATAGCTTAAAAATAATTTTCTTAATGATTTTTTATGTTTTTAATTACATGTTTAGTTTGTCATATGGCGGGCACAATTTCGAAAACCTGCTCATTACTCTATATCTCCAAAATTGATAAAAACCTCTTAATATGACCTCCGTGGTCATTATCACCCATACTAATAATGGGGTATTCTAACTTTGAATTTCTGCTTTGATGTGGCTTATGGGATGATGATTCTTAAGCACTTTTTAAGTAATCAATTGAGTTAGCTATTGATTTAACGCTTATGGCTCAATAGACGTTTTCAGGAGAGAAAAATGACAATTGGCGTAACAGCAAAATTACAAGTTCAAGCGGGCAAGAATCAAGAATTTGAAGCTATCTTTAAGCAACTGACAGCCGCGGTAAAGGCCAATGAAGAAGGTTGTTTGTTATATGCCTTGCATCAGTCTCGTGAAGATTCCCAAACCTACATAGTACTAGAGCAATACGCAGACGACGCGGCGTTAAAGGCTCACGGAAAAACAGATCATTATCGTAATTTTGGTAAAGAAATGGCGGGCTGCATGGCTGCAGCGCCTGTGATTGAATTAATGGATAGCATTTAGTTCCAAAGTTAAAGCTAATTGTGACAAAAGCCTTGTTGGCTAATAAATAATTTAAAAATAGACATTAAAGAATTGAAGGTAGTGGTAATGAGTCAGTTTGCAGGTAAAACAGCGGTAATCAGTGGTGGTGCCGAAGGCATAGGTTTTAGTGTTGCCCGTGCCATGGGTAAACAAGGCATGAATGTGGTATTAGGCGATATCGACGCCAACCAACTTGAGATTGCTCGAGAGAAACTAGAAAGCGAAGGCATTGAAGTATTAACCGTTAAGATGGATGTGACCGACCTGGCCCAATGGCAAAACGTGGCCGATAAAGCCATTGAGCGTTTTGGTAAAGTGCACATGTTAGTGAACAACGCCGGAGTGGGAAGTAAGCCTGGTGCCATTGAGCAAACAGACGACAAAGACTGGCGTTGGGTTTTAGATGTAAACCTAATGGGTGTGGTTTACGGCACACAAACCATGGTGCCATTAATGAAGCAGCATGGTGAAGGCGGTTGGTTAATTAACGTGGCTTCCATGGCGGGCATGATGGGTGTGCCTATGGCCGGTACTTATACAGCCACTAAAGTGGCGGTAGTGGGTATGTCTGAAAGCTGGTATGCAGAATTAAAACCACACAACATTCAGGTATCGGTATTGTGCCCAGCCTTTGTTAAGACACGTATTAACCTATCTAGCCGCAATAAACCTGCTGAAATTAAAAGCGAAAAAGAAAACGGTGATCACGCCGCCACTTCTTCAGCCATCGCGGCACATATGCAAAAAGTAATTGATAACGGCCTGGCTCCTGAAATAGTAGGTGAGCGTGTAGTGGAAGCCATTTCCAATAAAGAATTGTATATCTTCACCCATCCTAATTATCGCAAGGCGGTACAAAAACGCTTTAAAGCCATTGATGATGCGTTTGCTCGTGCAGAAACCAGTCCGCTATTGGAAAGTGTTCTTAACGAAGAAATTGTCGCTTTCTCTTAGTGTTTAGGGCGAATCCTAGATTCGCCTTTTTCTTTTTTGTGAAACGAACTAACAATAAAAGGTTTTAAAATGTCGTCTCGTGAATTTGGTGTAGTGGTATACGGCGCAACTGGTTATACCGGCCGCTTGGTATGTGAATATCTAAATAAGCAGTACGGTGTAAATGGCGAAGTAAAATGGGCCATGGCCGGGCGCAGTGAAGAAAAACTGGTTCAAGTACGCGACGAAATGGGCATACCTCAAGATGTGCCATTTGTAGTGGCCGATGCCAACAACCCTGAATCGGTTAAAGCCATGGTGGAAAACACACAGGTAGTATTAACCACAGTGGGCCCGTATCAAAAATACGGGTCGGACCTGGTGCGAGTGTGCAGTGAAACCGGAACCGATTATGTAGACCTGTGTGGTGAACCTGCCTGGATGCACGAAATGATTGCCGCCCACGGTGAAACTGCTAAAAAGAGTGGCGCTAGAATTGTATTCTCTTGTGGCTTCGATTCGGTACCGTTTGATCTGGGTGTGCATTTTTTACAAAGTGCTGCTATGGATAAATTGGGTGCGCCACTTTCACGTATCAAGGGACGTGTACGTGCCATGAAGGGCACATTCTCTGGCGGTACCCTGGAAAGCTTCCGCTTAACCATGAAAGCGGCCGCTAAGAACCCTGAGTTAATTAAAGTATTAACCAATCCGTTTTCTTTGTCTGAATCATTTAATGGTCCAAAGCAACCTTCGGGCATGGCCCCCATATTTGATGAAGACCTAAACTCTTGGTCAGCGCCATTTGTCATGGCTACCATTAATACTAAAAACATTCACCGTAGTAATTTTTTATTGTCTCACCAATATGGCGATAATTTTGTATACGATGAAATGATGTTAACCGGTCCTGGTGATAAAGGTGAAGCAATGGCTAAGGCCGTTGCTGAAGATAAATCTATGGCCAACGATCCTATGCAGCCAGGTGAGGGTCCTTCAAAAGAAGAACGTGAAACCGGTTACTACGATGTGTTATTTGCAGGCTCTAATGACAATGGCGAACGTTTAATGGCCAGTGTTAAAGGAGACAAGGATCCTGGTTACGGATCCACCTGTAAGATGATCAGCGAAAGCGCCGTGTGTCTTTTGAAAAACCTGGATGCGGCCAGTGGTGGAATCTGGACTCCAGCTTCTGCGTTGGGTGATTTACTCATTGAGCGTTTGCAAGAAAATGCCGGCTTAACCTTTCAGTTAGAAGGTTAAACCTAACAAACTTTAAAGTGCCCTTTAAGTGGGGCGCCAACCCCTTTTCATTTGTCTCTCTTTCCCACCGGTTTATTCAGCCCGTGGGAATTTTTTTGCCTGCGTGATTTTCTTGCCTATTAAATAGCATTAATACAGGCCTAGATAGAAGGTGAAACTTAACAAATGATATGTTGTTTTGATGTAGATTGTGGGATGCTGAAGAATATTATTTTCAATAAATTGTCAGTTAAAAATAAAAACATATGTGAGATTAAAAATGAGTGAAGTGAACGAAACCTTTGGCGAAGCCACCATTTCAGGTTACTGCAAGCCTGAATTTGAAGATGTTGCTTATGAGTTTATGAAAAATTTCACCGAGCGTGGTGAAGTGGGTGCCAGTGTTTGCATTCGTATAGGCGATGAAAAGGTGGTGGATCTATGGGGTGGACTTGCCAATACTCGCTCCCAAGCCCCTTGGGATGAAGATTCCTTGTGTGTCGTTTTTTCGTGCACTAAGGCCGCGACGGCCATGTGTGCCCACCTGTTAATTGAACGAGGGCAACTGGATTTAAATGCCCCTGTCAGTCAATACTGGCCGGAGTTTGCCCAGGCCGGAAAAGAAGGTATCACTGTAGCCATGATGTTAAACCACAGTGCGGGGTTACCAGCCTTTAAAGAGCCTATTAAAGCCAATGGTTTTAACGATTGGGACTACATGGTGGAGCGCCTTGAAAAAGAAGCGCCTTTCTGGACCCCTGGAACACGCAATGGTTACCATATGATTAGTTATGGTTGGACCGTGGGGGAATTAGTTCGCCGAGTATCAGGTAAGTCCTTGGGGCAATTTTTTCAAGATGAATTTTCAAATCCGCTTAAGATGGATTTTTGGATTGGTTTGCCAAAAAACGAAGAGCCCCGAGTGGCCCACATGATGATGAGTGAACCCAACATGAAGCCTCCATTTTCAGATTTCTCTAAAGCGGTTATGTCCAATCCCTCATCACCCTCTCATTTAGCGTTAATGAATAATGGTGGCCATTCTGCCAATTCACCGCAAAGTCATGCTGCGCAAATTGGTGGTGCCGGTGGTATTTCCAACGCCCGCTCTTTATCAAGAATGTTTATGCCGTTAGCCAATAAAGGGGTGGCCAAGGGAAACCGATATTTTAGTGAAAATACGGTGGCTAAAATGGCAGAGGTCTCTGTGGCAACACTTCAAGATGCGGTGTTATTAATGCCCACACGCTTCTCATTGGGCTTTATGAAATCTATGGATAACCGAAAAAATAAACCGGGCAATACCGAAAGTTTTATCATTGGTGATCGTGCCTTTGGCCATGTGGGGGCCGGTGGTAGCACAGGTTTTGCCGATCCCGACTGTAATATGGCATTTGCTTATACCATGAACAAAATGGCCAGCGGTATCTTGCTTAATGAGCGCGGTCAGGCGTTGGTGGATGGTGCTTATAAAAGCATGGGATATAAAAATAATGATGCCGGAGTGTGGGTTAAGTAAAACAATCGCGTTTTGATCTGTAAATCTCTAGATATTTATTAAAAATAAAAAGGATAAAACATGGATATTATTTTACATCACTACCCTAGGTCGCCTTTTTCAGAAAAAGTGCGTGCCATGCTGGGTTACCTGAACCTATCGTGGAAGTCGGTGACTATACCGGTTATATTGCCACGACCATTATTAACGCCTCTATCGGGAGGCTATCGTCGTACTCCTATTATACAAATGGGTGCAGATGTCTTTTGCGATTCCAATATTATTGCTCGCAAAATCGATTCATTAAGTACTATGCCAAGCCTTTACCCTAAGGATAATGCCTTTGCGTGTGAGCGCATTAGCGAGTGGGCCGATAATCAATTGTTTCGTATTGCAGTGAGTTTGTCGTTTCAACCCAAGGCTGTAGCGCAATTGGTGGCCAGCATGGGGCAGGAAAATTTGAAAGCTTTCATGGCTGACCGTGAAAAATTACGGGAAGGCGGTACGCTAGAGCGTATTCATGTATCCGATGCCGAGGCGTATTTAGAATCGTATTTGGTTAATTTATCCAAGAGCCTAAGCCAGAATTTTGTTTTGGGAGATGCACCCACCATAGCCGATTTTTCTATTTACCATGCATTATGGATGATAGTGAATAATGATGTGATCAGTGAATTGGTATTGCGCCATCCACTGGTGGCCAGCTGGTATGACCGTATGGTCGCCTTTGGTCATGGCCAGCATAGTGACATGAGCGAACAGGCTGCATATGATTTGGCTCAATCTTCAAGTCCGCAACAGGTGGAAGGCATACGTGTTAAAGATTTTGACCTGGGCCAAACGGTGAAGGTTACACCCACAGACTATGGCAAGATTGCTGTAGAAGGGAAGTTATTAAGTGTCAGTGGTGAAGAAGTGATACTGGCACATAATACACCAGAGTTAGGTGACATTAATCTGCACTTTCCGCGTTTAGGTTTTAATATTAAATCAAAGTAATTTTTTAGTACGTCAATAAAAAAGCAACCTGGGCATATTTTTTGTAATATGCCCAGGTTGCTTTTTTATTTTGGATCTTGATCAAGTATTAGCTGGCGGCTTTTTGAGTCTTCGCTTCTTTAGATATCATTGTAGCCTTTGGTATTTTGGCTAATGAACCATAGTTACGCTCTGCTTTAATTTCGTTACGCTGCCATTTAAAGAATTTCCCCACCCAGTTAATGAGTGCTTCAGGTTTACGCGCACGCTTCCATTCACCAGCCACGTACTTGTTCATTTCACTAAGGGTTGGATAAATATGTATGGTGCCTAAAATCTTATTTAAACCAATGTTGTGCTTCATGGCCAACACGTATTCGGCAATTAAATCGCCAGCCTGTTCACCTACTATGGTCACGCCTAAAATCTTATCCTTACCTGGTTTGGTTAGTACCTTAATAAAACCATGGGCTTCTTCATCTGCAATGGCGCGATCTAACTCGGCAACATCAAATTTGGTTACTTCATAAGGGATGTTTTGCTCTTTAGCCTCTTGTTCATTTATGCCCACTCGTGCTACTTCAGGTTCGGTAAAGGTAGCCCAGGGGATAATCGAATAATCCACCTTGAATTTTTTAAACTTACCAAATAAGGCATTCACGGCCGCGTACCAAGCTTGATGAGCCGATGTATGGGTAAACTGATAAGGGCCCACCACATCGCCTACACCATAAATATTTGGGTACTTGGTTTGTAAATATTCGTTTACGGCAATGGTGCCGTTTTTATTTTTTTCTATGCCTAACTCTTCTAAACCAAAGCCACTGGTATTGGCTGCACGACCTACCGCCACCATAACTTGGTCGAATTCAATGGAGACTTGTTGGCCATTGTGTTCACAAACAAGAATGTTTTGATCATTTTCCTTTTTAAACTCTAGCGCTTTATGATTTAAACGTACGTCGATGCCTTCGTTTTTAAAGCGTTGTTGTACCGCCAGTGATACATCTTCATCTTCACGGATCATCAATCTTGGTAACATTTCAATTTGAGTAACGCTACTTCCAAGGCGAGCAAAACTTTGTGTTAATTCACAACCAATGGGGCCGCCACCTAAAACAATTAAGCGCTTGGGTTGCTCTTTTAATTGCCAAATATTATCGGATGTTAAATAAGGAATGTTTTCTATGCCCTTAATAGGTGGCACAAAAGGGCGAGCACCCGTGGCGATAACTATGTTACGGGTAGTAATGACAACACCATTTACATCTACCGTGTAAGGAGAGGTTATTTGGGCTTCACCTTGCACTACGTTTACACCTAACTCGCTGTATCGCTCGATAGAATCATGGGGCTCAATGGTTTTAATGATGCGTTGCACACGATTCATAATATCGGAAAAACTGAATTTGGCTTGGGCCGATTGAAAACCTAAATCGCTGGCACGATTTACATCATGCATGAATTTACCAGAACGAATAATCGCCTTAGAGGGAACACAACCTGTGTTTAAACAATCGCCGCCCATCTGGTGTTTTTCAATTAAGGTTACCTTGGCATTTACCACTGCCGCAATATAAGAGGTAACTAGGCCACCGGAGCCAGCACCTACCACTACCAGATCTTCATCGAAGTGTTTTGGTTTAGGAAAATTTTTATAAACTTGGCGACTTTTTAGTGTGCTTATTAAGCGCTTGGAAATAATCGGAAATACACCCAGCAATACAAATGACGCAATAATGGCCGGGGATAATATTCCGCTAAGGGATTCTATATTGGCAATTTGGGTACCGGCATTAACAAACACTGCAGTGCCCGCGAGCATGCCCAGTTGGCTTACCCAAAAGAAAGTTCGGGCTGGCATCTTGGTGAGCCCCATTACCAGGTTAATCACAAAAAAGGGAACAACAGGCACAAGACGCAGGGTAAAGAGATAAAACGCCCCCTCTTTTTCAATACCTGCATTAATTGTTTTTAGTTGCTGGCTAAAGCGGCTTTGAATGGCATCTCTTAACAGAATCCGGGATACCAGCATGGCAAGGGTAGCGCCGATGGTAGATGCAAAGGAAACCAATAATAAACCTTCGGCCAATCCAAACACGGCCCCGGCGATAAGGGTCATGATGGCCGCGCCGGGAATAGACAAGGCAGTCACCACCACATAAATTCCCAAAAATAATAAGGCACTGTTTATGTGATTAAGTGCCACATATTCATTTACCAGAGCTTGTTGGGTTTTGAAGTATTCAAGACTTAAATACTGGCTCACATCAAAATAATAAGTGAGGCCTAGTAGGGTGGCGAGCATCGCCATAAGAAAAATTTTGCCAAAATTCATGCTGTGATTCTCTTCATTTTCTATGGTGATGCCGCTTTAAAATATTCTGCTACTGATCAAAAACTTACAAAGAATACAGTTCGCTGAATTTCTGATAGCGCTTGCGGTTTATCCCCATATCAGAATAACCGGCGCGAGACTGCGAACGGAAGTGAACCAGCTGAGTGCTTTCATCTAACAACACTTCTACGTCATCGTGGTAGTGCATAGTTGGAGTAGTGAAGATGGTGTAGATGTAATTACTTTCATTTACCTGTACTTCGTTGTTAGCCATTTCAGTTAATACATTATTAACTTTGGCCAACGTTTCTTGAGCGCTGCCTTTAAACGGAAGGGCGGCCACTTTTTTGTCGGCCTGTTCTGTCTGGCTTGAAACTGCATTAGGTTTTGAAGGCATAGCGGCAAGTTTGCCAGCCTTATGGCCTAGGTGAGTGGGGCTTTTCATGTTCTGTACCACTAGAGATACGGCAAATAAGACCAGTAGAGACGCAATAATGAGGGCAGCGATTTTCATGGGAAACCTTTAAAAAGTATGAGTTTGCTAATTCCTCGAGATGATCCGATAAATTAGATTGTGCACAATTTAGTTTGTTTGGGTGAAGGAGTCAACAATAATGGCTGAAATTTAGCCATCTCAAGGCTTTAGCCATTGTGGTGGTGCAAATGGCCAGTATTAAATTGGTAATCTTGTACCCCAAGTTCCCTTTAATAATTGAGACTTGGTTAATATCAAATGTTAAATGGGGCCACTAGACTTGATTTAATAAAGGACGTTTCATAAATAATAAGAATTCAAAATCTCTTAACAGGTAATGGATACCAAAATGGCATTTGCACTAAGACAGAAAAGGCGCTCAACGGATGAGACGCAATTTACTGCACTTCTTTCTCACTACCCCAAATTAACCCGGTATTGGAACCTTGATAAACGCGAATGTGATATCGAGATTATTAAGCGTGAACTGGTGGGCATGGGCTTGGGCATTAACGAAAAAATTATGCTGAAATTTCTGGTGATGGTGTGGCTGGGAATAGACGTTTTAAACTTCAGTATTATTGATGCCATTAATATTTTAGATGCAGATGACCTGGATTACATAGTCTCTTGGACCAATAAACCGTTCTTTCCATAGCGGAAGTATTTATCCCTTTAGCCACTGGACTAAAGGGATAAATGACTAAAGGGATTTAGCTGGCTTTTTTTAAGGCCTAATAATCATGCAAGTGGCGGTGGCATGGGCGTATATCTTGCCGTTTTCATCTTTAATGCTGCCTTCAGAAATACCCAGAGACTTCGAGATATTAAGCACTTTTCCTTCTGAAATAAGCAAAATGTTCTTGGGGATAGGGCGAACCATTTTCACGTTCAAATCCACCGTGCCATAACCCACACCTGCTTCTAACATGGAATGCACCGCGCAGCCGGTGACCGAATCCAGAGTGGTGGCAGCAAAGCCGCCATGAACGCCGCCCAGTGGATTTAAGTGGCGCTCATCGGCCATCACTTCAAAAACTACCTTACCCTTTTCAACCGACGTGGCTTTCATGCCCATGGTATGGGAGATGGAAGCGGCGGGAATATCGCCATTTATCATGGCTTGCAGTACTTCTAAACCGCTCATCTTGTTTAAAGACATGGCTACCTCAAATATAATGCTGCGCAATTAGCCATAATGACTGAGCGCGTTATGATTAGAATCAGCCCTGCACTGTAAGTTATTTTGTGCCAGAAGCGTAGTATTGGGCTTATCCACCGTTTGGGTAAGTCATTGATGTGGTTGGTATTTTCAAATGCTCTATAAAATCACTTGAATACTGACATACATGTAAGTAAGGTGTGTGACATGAGAGACGCTATTTTAGAAAAAGCCGAGCAGCAATTGATGCTTGGGGGGTACGACAAGCTTAATTTTGCCAGCATAGCAAAGGAGCTTAATACCACCCGGGCTAACCTGCATTATCACTTCAAGAACAAGGAAACCTTGGCCATTGAAGTCACCCGTCAATATACAGCGCGTTACACGGTGGAATTTGAAAGGCTCAGAAAAACTTTTTTTGGCAATGTGGATGGTTTTTTTCAGGCGGTTGAAGAGATGATGTGGCTTCACTCCCACGGGGGAGATGATGGTAAACCCGCCGCCTGTGTGAATCTTGCAGCAGACCCAGATATCCCTGAGTCCATTGCACAAATGACGCGTGAAAGTTATAGCCAGATAGAAGCCACTTTAACTGGGGTAGTACAAGACGCCATAGATAACAAAGAATTTAAGGCTGATGTAGATGCTGTACGTGAAGCCAACCGTTGCCATGTATTAATGATGGGGATAAATGGCTGTGGACAGCACCTTATTAGCGTTGGTGTAGCCAAGCAGAAATTCGGTGGGCTGATCATGGATTGGGTAAATAGCCTTAAATAGGCTATTTTTTTAAAATCAATCACTTACTTGCATGTAAGTATGCTTAACTAATTCAATAAGTTTCAATGTAATTGCGGAGGACTGAGCAACAATAGAATGAGTGGCAGGACTAAACCTGAACCCATTAAGGACAATAGCCGTTTTGGCTATTTTTTTGATAACAATTACTTACTTACATGTAAGTAGCTTTAGCAGGGGGTAGAAAAATGACGGCGAAATTCGGATTAAAAAACAGCCCGCATGACATGAAAAATAATCAGTTTTTAACTTTTAACATAAACCACAACTTGTCTTTGGAGGAATCATGAGAGATAAATTTTTTGATTTTAGCGCCAAGCATCCAATCTGGGTGATTTTGGCTTTTTTACTTATTACCTTTTTGGCCGCATCCGGGGCGCAAAAGCTGGTATTTAAAAGCGATTACAAAATATTTTTTGATGGGGTTAATCCGCAACTTGTTGCCTATGAGTCCATGCAAAAAATTTACAATAAGAGTGATAACGTTACCTTTATTGTGGTGCCTAAAGATGGAAACGTTTTCTCTCAAGAGCATCTGGGCGCATTAAAAAAACTGACCAAACAAAGTTGGCAGGTGCCTTATTCCACCCGAGTAGACTCCCTCACTAACTTTCAATATACCTACGCCGAAGAAGACGACATGATCGTTGAAGATCTGGTGATGAATGCCAGTTCTTTGTCCAATGCCGATTTAACCCGCATAAGAAATATCGCCATAAACGAGCCGCAACTGGCCAATAAAATTGTATCCCTAACCGGCCATGTATCCGTGGTGGATGTGGCGGTGAAATTACCTGGAATTGATCCCGCCGGTGAAGTGCCTGAAGTGGCGTCTTATGTTCGAAAAATTCGTGACGAGTTTTTAGCAGAGAATCCAGGCACAAAGATTCACTTGTCTGGCATGGTAATGCTGAATAATGCCTTTACCGAATCGGCCATGACCGATGGCTCCACTCTAGTGCCGCTAATGTTTTTAACCGTGATTGTGATCATAGGGATTTTACTAAGAACCATCTCAGGTACTTTTAGTACGGTGTTAGTTATCTTCATGAGCATTGCCGGTGCCATGGGGCTTGCTGGCTGGATGGGATTTTTTCTAACCGGTCCTTCATCATCGGCGCCTACTATTATTCTCACTATAGCGGTGGCCGATTGTATTCATATATTAGCCTCCATGTTTTATGAGATGCGCCAGGGTTTAGATAAAAAAGCGGCCATTAAGAAAAGTTTACAGGTGAACTTAACCCCTATTTTTCTAACCAGTATCACCACTGCCATTGGTTTCTTAAGCATGAACTTTTCCGAGATTCCTCCTTATCGCGATCTGGGTAATATCGTGGCCATGGGTGGCATGTTGGCGTTTGTTTTTTCTGTGACAATTTTCCCGGCTTTACTCACCGTATTGCCCATTCGTATAAAAGAAAAAACTCAAGGCAAGCAGGACAAGATGTCTGTACTGGCCGATTTTGTAATTAATAAACGTAAATTACTGCTACCACTGGTGAGCATTGTAGTGATTGCTTTGACGTTGTTTATTCCTAAAAATGAAATCAACGATGATTTTGTAAAGTACTTTGATGAAACCGTACCCTTTCGAACGGCCACCGATTTCATGCAGGAAAATCTTTCGGGCATGACCATAATGGAATTGTCGATTAAATCGGGCAGTGAAAATGGTATTAATGATCCAGCGTATTTAAAAATCGTATCTGATTTCAGCGACTGGGTACGTGATCAAGAAGAGACCGATCACGTGAATACACTGACCGATACCCTTAAGCGTTTAAACAAAAATATGCATGGCGATAACCCTGATTGGTATAAGCTGCCGGAAAATCGAGAAATGGCGGCCCAGTACTTGTTGTTGTATGAAATGTCCTTGCCTTACGGTTTGGATCTTAATACTCAGCTGAACGTGGAAAAATCTTCTACAAAACTTATTGCCACATTTAGAAACCTAAGCAGTAATGAACAGATTGAACTGGGTGAAAGACTGGAAGCTTGGTTTAAACAAAACGGAGGCCAGTATCAACTGGATATTGCCAGCCCAAGTTTCATGTTTGCTCACATAGGGCAGAAGAGCATCAAGAGCATGTTAATTGGCACAGTAGTGGCGCTGTTACTTATCTCTGTAATTTTGGGTATTGCCCTTAAGAGCTGGCGTTACGGTTTAATTAGTTTATTGCCTAACTTGTTACCTGCGGCAGTGGCCTTTGGTGTGTGGGCTATTATTAACGGCCAAATTGGTATGAGCATGTCCATGGTGATTGGTATGACACTGGGCATTGTGGTGGATGATACCGTGCATTTCTTAAGCAAGTATTTGCATGCCCGTCGTAACAACAACAGCGATGCTAAAGAAGCGGTGCATTATGCCTTTGGTAATGTTGGCAGTGCCTTGTGGATTACCACACTTGTTTTAGTGGCAGGCTTTACTGTATTGGCTCAGTCAACTTTCAAGCTAAACGGCGACATGGGTTTACTAACCGCCATCACCATATTGATTGCATTACTGATTGATTTCTTATTTTTGCCGCCGTTATTGATGGCCATCGATAGCAAGAAAAACCATAGCAAGATAGACAGTGAAGAAAATTCAGATAGCGGCCTGTTAGAAACCGATAATGGACTAACTGCGGCACAATCAAACTAAACCCAATTTAATATTCCTTCTAATGAGCATTTTTAAATAAATCATTAGTTAGAAGGCTGGAGAAAATACATGTTACATACACAAAATTTCAAAACCATTTTAAGCTCAGTGGTACTGGGTGGCTTATTGGCGTCAATCAGCTTTACCTCTTTCGCTCTTACCGATCAGCAACAAAAGGGCATGGAGATCTCTCAGGAAGTGAAAAATCGCGACATTGGCTGGGGGGACAGTAAAGCCGATATGCTCATGTTTTTACGCAATGAACACGGCCAGGAAAGTGTGCGTGAAATTAAGATGAAAACCTTAGAACAACAAAATGATGGTGATAAAGCTCTAACTATTTTTAATAAACCAAAGGATGTCAAAGGCACCGCATTTTTAAGTTACTCCCATGCGGTAGGCGCAGATGATCAATGGTTGTATATGCCGGCACTTAAACGTGTAAAACGTATTTCATCCCGTAATAAATCAGGACCATTCATGGGTTCTGAGTTTTCATTTGAAGATTTGGGTTCATTTGAAATTAAAAAGTACACCTATAATTATGTAGGTGATGAGATGTTGGGTGACCTTGATACCTTTAAAGTTGAGCAGTTCCCTACCGATGAAAATTCAGGTTACACCAAGCGTATAGTTTGGGTAGACAAGCAGGAATACCTTATTCAAAAGATCGATTTTTATGACCGAAAAAATAGCCTGTTGAAAACCTTGTCCTATTCAAACTATCAGCAATACCAGGGTCAATACTGGCGTGCACTGAGTTCAAACATGGTGAATCACCAAAATGGCAAGAGCACAGAATTAAAGTGGGATAACTATACGTTTAAAAATGGTTTAAAAGAGTCTGACTTTAGCCGTAATGCGCTGAAGCGTGTTCGTTAATAATTAAGCCATATTTTTTGTCTGATAAGCTCAACAGGACTCAGACTGTTGAGTGTTTCCTTTTATATGCAGGTTCAATTGAGCCAAATCCCTCTTCTTGATAAATCGCGCCAAAATAATTTCACATAATGAAATCACAAGCTTGTGCGCTAGTAGTCTCTTCGGGCCTTATCATGCTTTACTAGCTTGCAGATATTTTGATGGCCGCTAAAGTTATACAAACTATCTGTTCACGTTGTGAAACGGACACCTTTTTAAAAATAAGAGCGATAAGCAAAAAGGAGGATCACATGAGTTACGAAGAAGAAATCGATTTGATCGCGGTTTTAAGTAATAACTAATTTTTTAGAAAACACCCACCTCTGTTTTTGGTCTTTCAGGGGCGGGTGTTTTTTAATATCTGGCGTTTGGCTGGTTTGGCCCTATTACTGTGCTTTTAACGGCGCCTTTTTTATTTAGCTGTATTCAACTCAGGTGGAATAAAACCAAATTTTTCAATCACTTGTGTTTCTGACAAGGTCTCGCTTTGTCCAAGGGTGTGCTGTGATAAATGCATTTTTATATCCCGCCCTATTAACTCTTCTCCACACTCGCTGCAACACATCTTGGGTGTCATATCTTTTCCACATTTTTCATGTCGGTAAGCATTGGGTTGCTGGTTATCTTCAAATAACCATTCATTACCCCAATTACTTAATGCCATGAATACCGGAGACAGGCCTTTGCCTTTTGGGCTAAGCCGGTATTCAAAGCGACTGGCATGATCTTTTTGTGGCACCTTGTTAAGGATGTCTGCGGCTACCAGTTTTTTTAGGCGCTCGGCCAGTACATGACGAGTGAGCCCCAGCTCTTGCTGAAATTCATCGAAGCGCCGAGTGCCCATGAAACAGTTTCTAAGAATCAATAATGTCCAGCTATCTCCTACCACTCCCAGAGTTTGAGCGATGGGGCAGAGCTTTTCGGCATGTTCTGACTGCTTCATGGAATAGTCTTTTCTGGGCGTGTTTGATCATACTAGCTTGCTGAGTTCCTTTTTAGAACGTATATTTATAGTTCCTAAAAAGAACTTAAAGGCGAAAACAGATGAACCCAGCAAAGATGAATGGCCTAGATTTGTTAAACGCCATGATAGATGGGGAATTCCCTGAGCCTGGCATGGGCAAAACCATGAATGCACATTTAATAGAGGCCAAGCTGGGTTATGCCAAATTCAGTGCCGTGGCAGGCAAAGAGCATTTAAACCCCATGGGAGGTGTGCACGGGGGCTTTGCTTGTACTATTTTAGACTCGGTTACCGGTTGTGCAGTGCATTCCATGATGGAAGCTGGAGATCAATATGGCACCATAGATATTAATGTGAAAATGATGCGGCCCATTCCTGTGGGTAAAATTTTGTATGCCGAGAGCCATGTGATAAACATGTCTAAATCTCTGGGGGTGTCAGAGGCCAAGCTGGTGGATGAAGAAGGCAAGCTTTACGCTTATGGCTCTTGTACCTGTAAGGTGACTCGAGCGACTCAATAAACCCGATTATTTAAAACTGGCAAGAGTAAGTCCTGGTTTGCTCTCAGGCCTTCCTTTTGTGTTTTTTTAGCGATGAAACCTGGCTAGGCAATTTTGATCCCTGACCTATACTGTCATTATTGAAATCATCGGCAGGCCCACGGGTTTATGGCCAGCACCTCTGTTTACTCATGTATCTCGATATTGCTACTGCTTACTTGTTTAGCATTCGTACCTAATGCGGGTGCTAAGGAAAGCTTCACTTTTTATACCTACCATAACAAACCCCCATACTTCAGTACGTCTAATTCCTCTGGTCGTGAAGATCAAGCCAGAACAGGTATTTATCGCTATTTTGTTGATTACCTTAATGCCCGTGTAAAAGATATTGAGTTGCAGTTGGAGTTTTCCCCAAGAGTGAGGCTTGAAGGGGATTTAAGGAAGGGTTTACTCAATGGGGCCATCATTGGTGTTAATCCATTGTGGTTTAAAGACAAGGAAAAAAAGCGTTATTTGTGGTCGGCTGCTTTTATGACGGATAAAGACGTGGTGGTGGTAAAGGCGGGGAAAAGTTTTCCTTATGCCCATCCCAGAGATTTAGTTGGAAAATCTTTGGCTCTACCCAGAGGGCTTTATTTTTGGGGAGTGAGTGAACGCATAAAAGCAGGAGAAATACAGGGATTTGAAACCAACTCTGATTTACAAAATTTAGGCATGGTGGAGCTTGGTCGTGTCGATGCCACTATCATGAGCATTCTCAGTGTCCAATACTTCATGACACAAGGTTTGAGCAGTAAGGCGCTCCATTTATTGGATACCCCTCATGATCAGTATGACCGGAATATATTGTTTCCTAAAAACAAGAGGCGCCAGTATGAATTGCTCAAGCATTATATTAACCGAGCGTTAAACGACAGTGACTGGCTAAACAAACTTAAAAAATACGGTTATGTTCCTTAGACTCTTTATTTTAAGTGGTTACTTAGAATGGATACTTTAAATAGTCGTTTAAAATTTCCAGTTTAATTTTTCGTCTGCTCAATTATCACCACATTGCCTCTTTTGTGTCCGCTATCCACGTATTGGTGAGCTTCTTTAATTTGTGCAAGGGAGAAGCGTTTGTCTATGTGGGTTGTCAGTTTTCCACTTTCAATGAGCGGAATTAATTGGCCTAGTAATTCTCGTAATTCCTGGGGAGGTCGAAGGCCGGTGGCAGAAAACTTGGCTTTTTTACCTTTGAATAAGGACGTAGCCAGCATTTGAAATAATAATTTTAAATTTAACACAGGTGAAATGAATTCACCGCCTTCCTCTAGAACTTTTTTACATTCGCTAAAATGACGCTTGCCTACCGTATCGTAAATAATATTGTATTTTTCTACATTTTTGCAGAAGTCCTGGCGGGTATAATCAATGACCTCATCAGCTCCCAAAGACTTCACTAACGCGATATTTTGTGTACTGCATACGCCGGTAACATGAGCGCCATAATGCTTGGCCAATTGCACCGCTGCCGTGCCTAAACTGCCGGCGGCACCGTTTATTAAAATTCTCTGTCCAGGTTTAATAGTGCTTACGTCTTGTAAAAAATTAATGCTAGTGAGGGCGCCATCACACAGGGGCGCGGCTTCTTCAAAACTAATATTGGCAGGCATGGGTAGCAGCACCGCATCTTCAGCCACAGATAAAAATTCGGCATTGGTACCCGCGCCTAACGCGCTTTCACCAAAAACTTTATCTCCCACTTTATAGTTTTCTACCCCTTCACCCAGTTCTTCAATAATGCCAGCGAAGCCGGTACCGGTAATGGGGAATTTGGGTTTTCTAAGGCCAAGAAATAAACGCCCAAATACCGGCACGCCCTGGCGCATCATGCTGTCGGCGGCGGTGGTGCTGGAGGCCATTATTTTAATCAGTACCTCACCACTTTTTACACTGGGCTTTTCAATGTCTTGCAGTTTAAGCACATCGGCCGAACCATATCGGCTGCAAATAACGGCTTTCATATTAGACGTTCCATATTCAATTAATGATAAAAGCGATACTAATTTCAACAAGACTGTCAGTATAAGTCGCTATGGGGCGTTTACCCAATATTGAATAAATACCGAATAGACTCAATTCGTTTTTTGGATAACTAGTTACCAAGGCTGTAATTTTTTATCTTTAGTTAAGTTTGTGTAGGTAGCATGCTTTTACCCCAGTTCACCAAGGCATCCACAAAGGCTTTTAGTTTGGCCGGTTGGCCGGAGCGAGATGGATACACCACATAGAGTGAGGTGGGCGCAATGGTAATATCCGCGCTGATTTGAACCAGAGTTTTCTGTTTAAGTGCTTGGCTCACCATGCCTTTTGGTACCATGGCAAAACCCAAATCAGACTTAACCGCCATAATAATACTGTTCATATTATTAACCGCAAAGCGGTGCCGTAATACCACCTTTTGGTTTTGCCAATAAAAAAAATCGTTACCCTGACCGGGTTCATAAACCATGCCTACACTGGGATGAATCATGAGTTGTTGCGGGGTTTGGGGCTGACCGTATTTTTCAATATGGGCCTTGCTTGCCACCAGCACCCATTGGGAGTGGTGAATTTTTCGGTAAATTAAACTGCTATCTTCAATTGCCTGAGCACTGGCGCGCAGCACAATATCAAACTTGTCCTTGATCATATCCACCTCCTGGCCCGATTGAATAAATTCCAGTTGTACTTTGGGGTACTGCTCAAGGAAGGGGGTAATGACAGTGCTCATGATGAAGTCTACTAGGTTATCGGGGGCACACACTCGCAAACGACCACTGGGCACCTGACTTAGGCCCTGTATGAAGTCATCCCCGGTCTGCAGCGCATCTAGAGCCTGCTGGCAATAATCCAGATACTGAGAACCGGCTTCGGTAAGGCTCACCGAACGAGTGGTGCGCTGTAAAAGCCGAATGCCCAGGCGGGATTCCAAATGACTAATCTTGGTACTGACCGTGGACTTTTCTATGCCCAGAGCCAGGGCCGCCTGGGTGAAGCTTTGCAGCTGGGCCACCTGCACAAATATTCGAATCTGGTTGAGGTCATTGTTCGCCATAAAAAACAATCTTTTATAAAAATGATTAATTATTGGTTAAATACTAACAGTCATACTATAGCAACATTAACCAGGAGGGGTGAACTATGACTGCCTTAACCAACAAAATTGAGCAAACCCAGTTGACGGCCTTTGATAAGGGTTATAAATGGCTGCACTGGAGCATGGCGTTTTTGGTAATGCTGATGTTATTTGCGCTGATGGGCTTTGCCGACGCGGTTACCACGCAAGAGCGTTTGGAAATGCTCACAGGGCACTCCAGTATTGGCACAATCATTAGTATTCTATTAATTGCGCGCGTGTTTAAGCGCTTCATAATGCGTGACCCAAGGCCCGTGCAGAATACTGCTCTATGGCAAAGACGGGCGGCAAAAACGGTTCAAGGTGGCCTGTATTTCTGCTTGATCTTTGTGCCGGTAACCGGTTACCTCAGCGCGCGATTTCATGAATTACCGGTGAAGGTGTTTGGGGTTCTTGATATTAACCAGGGCACCCAATTGGCTTACAACGCAGATACGTTTCAGATGATTCGCCTGGCCCACGAGTGGGGTATAAAATTAATTATGCTGTTATTGGTATTGCACATAGGGGCGGCGCTGTATCACAGGTTTATTAAAAAGGATTTGGTGTTGGCGTCTATGACCAGATTTAAAAAGGTGAAATAACTTTGGCTGCAAAAAACAATTGAATGGAAAATAAAAGAGCCAGGCTGATTTTAAACTGGCTCTTTTGGCTGGGTGTCAGTATCGAGTCACATTAAATCAGCAGACACAAAGTAATGATTGCAAGGACTATCAAGCTGGTATTCCTCATTTACCTAGCCTGAATTTAAGTAATAAGTCTTTGCAATTGAACAGTTAATCCTGCCCTTGCATGCTTTAGTCTTTTTTTAACAATTTAATGTCTTTAAGTGTCAATAAATCTCTAGGTTAGCGCTCTACACTCACGTTTAAATATGAGCAATGGTCAGATTGGAAGATGGCACTATTAATAAGATAGCCAGTTCCAATTGCCAAGCCATTTTAAAGTGGATACTGGAGAAAAATAATAATGAAGCACAACAAAAAAATAAGCGCATTCAATGAAGACGTTTTGGCAGATCATGATGCAACGTCACTAAAGCAAATGATTGTTAGCGGTGACGTCAGTGCTTTAGAAGTGGTTGATGCATCCATTATTCGCTCTAAAAAAGTACATACGCAACTTAATGCAGTCTTTAGTGATTCATATGAAACGGCACTGGAAAAGGCAAAGCAGCTCACTCGCCAACCTAGTAATGGGGCTTTTTCGGGTGTTCCTTCATTTATAAAAGATACCGACGATGTTAAGGGCTTGCCCACCACATTTGGCTCGGCCGCTACCGCTAAAACTCTGGCTAAAAAAAATAGCCAATTTGTCGACCAATATGAGTCCCTGGGATTTATCAATCTAGGCAAGAGTTCTTTACCCGAGCTGGGTTTAACCGGGACCACAGAGCCAGTCGCTTTTGGCGCGGCCCATAACCCATGGCATAAAGATTACTCAACCGGAGGTTCATCAGGAGGGTCTGCTGCACTGGTGGCCGCAGGAGTGGTAACGATTGCCCATGCCAATGATGGGGCTGGTTCAATTCGTATACCTGCTTCCTGTTGTGGTTTGGTTGGTCTAAAACCAACGCGGTCACGCCTGGTCAATGTGGATGGTTCAGGGATTATGCCGGTGAATACACTTAGCCAGGGTGTGGTGACCCGTACCGTAAGAGATACTGTCGCTTTTTATAGTGCCGCCGAAAATTACTATAAAAATCCAAAATTACCTGCAATAGGAGATATTACAAACGGAATTAGGCGTCGCCTAAAAATTGCATTAGTCACATCATCAAGCGGTGCTTCGGTGCATAAAGATTGTATGGATTCGGCACAAAAGGCCGCTAAATTGTGTGAATCTCTTGGGCATCAGGTTGAAGTGATCCAATTTCCGTTTTCTGAGGATGTGTTACGGCATTTTTATAACTACTGGGGGCTCATGGCATTTACATTGAAAAATTTTGGTTCTTCACTTGTTGGGAAAGGCTTTGATAAAAGCAAACTAGAACCCTTAAGCCATGCTTTTTCTGACAGGTTTTACCGAGCAAAATTTACATTACCGTCGATGATTTACAACCTTAAAAAATTCAGTCAGCAGTATTCAAAATTTTTTGAAGAGTACGATGTTTTATTGTCGCCTACGCTTGCTACACCGCCACCCAAACTAGGACATTTATCCACTGAAATAGAGGGTGAAACCGCTATTCAGCGATTACTTGATTTTATTCCTTTTACTCCCTTTCAAAATATATCCGGGGCACCGGCTATTTCCCTGCCCATGGGCGTGAGTCAACAAGGATTGCCCATAGGGATTCAATTTTCTGCTGCCTATGGGCAGGATAAGTTGTTGCTAGAGTTGGCATTAGAATTAGAGCAGGCCATGCCTTGGGTTCATTTAAATAATGTCACGGATAAACACATGAACAGTGTTAATAGCTCAGCAATATAAGGTTAGCTTAATTATATTAGGTGCCCATCCGAATAGGTGCTTTATACCTGGGTATTTGAATTTGCAAGGATGCATTCATCAGTAGTTCACACTGTGCAAGAAGGAAAAAAAGTAACCAAGATATATTTATCGGCTGCCTCGATGACCTTATGCAACGATACGTTTAGATATGTGCGTGAAATCTAGGATGATGGCGTTGCGTTTCTGGAGTTTAAAAACAATATTGGATGGAACTTCTGCCAATGGCGTGGATATGATCTCATGGAATAACGATGGTAATATCACAAATTTTAAAGTAATGATTCGCCCACTCAGGGGAATTAATGCAGTACATCAAGTCATGGGGGAAGCTCTAATAAAAATGAAAGCGTCTTCTATATAGTTATCCTTTTGGGTTAGGTTTTATTAAAAGTATTACGATATTGCAGTGGGCTCATTTCACTTAGTCGCTTAAATGCGCGCACAAAAGAGCTGGATTCTGAATAACCCAGACGTAAGGAAATTTCAGTTATACTTGCATCCGTTTTCAATAAGGCTTCTTTGGCCAGGTTGAAAATAATCTCTTCTCTTAGCGTCTGGTAAGTGGTGTTGTATTTTTTTAGGTGCCGATGCAGAGTGCGTGTAGTAATATTTAACTGTCGGCATAGGCAATTCACATTGTATGAACCATCTTCCAGGTGAGTCGTAATTAATAAACGTACCTGCTTAACAAAGTCCTGCTTATTCTCTATTTCAGACAGTATTTTATCTGCCTGTTGAGATAACAAATTCATCAGTTGTGGGTTACTGTCACTTATTGGCATGCTTAAACAGGTATCGTCAATCACTACACTGTTGTTAGGCTGTTCAAAATACACTTCAGTACCGAGCACCTTTATATATTCATTCATGGATCCTTCCATGGCATGAGTGAAATTTACTCTAATTGGCTGCCAATTTTCCCCTAGCATTTTGGATAAACTAACCACTAACATCGCCAGGGTAAATTCTACGTCCTGGCGAACGCCCTCTACATAGGGGTGGAGTATTTGGTGACGAATTTCAAAAAAACCATCCGCAATCAGATAGTTAAAGGAAACGGCTGATATTAAAATATTTTGATATCGCTGCATAATCTTAAACATATCACCCACGGTGGCTGAATACTGATTGAGAAATCCAAGCAGACCAAAGTCACTGGTAGTAATTTTGGTAGATATGTTTAAACCTATATGAGGATCGTTTAGGGTTTTCGCGCTCCATTCAAGTAACTTAAGATAGTCACTAGCAGGTAGAACAATGCGCTTCTCCAAGTCATTAGTAGTTAGGTAATTCGCCAATGATTCCTCAGGCAATCCTAAGCGCATTAAGCCTTTATATAGCCATTCAACCTGTATCCCTCTCTCTTTCATTTTTTACCAAGATACCCTTTAAATTAATTTTCTTAGGTTTTATGCGTCTTTTGATGATAATTAATTGTCTTTTCATGTCAAATTAAAATCAGGTTTAAATAAAAGTTAGCTTTAAATTCATTGTTAAAACCAAGTCTTTGTAGCTTGGTTTTTATTTTGCTATACGCTTTTAGGGGGGGGCTTATTTAGAAGATGAGTTAGACCCCTAAGGTTTCCATTATCCGGTCCGCCGCGATATAGCTAAAGGCCATGATGGTAAGGCTAGGATCCAAAGATGAGCTGCTGGGAAAAACTGAACTGTCGGCTACAAACAAGTTGTTCCAACCGTGAACCTTGTGATCAAAATTCACCACACTGGTTTTTGGGTTTTCGCCCATGCGACAACCACCACCAGGATGGGGAGCCGCCAAATACAATCCGGCAGAGGTCATCATTAAATCATCCAGTTTATTCATCTCATCAACTGAGTTAAGTTGTATGCCCTGGGCACCGGCCACCATGACTTTTTTCGCACCCATTTCAAAATTAAGCATGACCTGTTTTACCAAGCTGTCTTTTAAGACTTTTTGAGTAAGCTCGCCATAGGGGTAATGCACTTCACGCTGGCCATTATCCTTAATACGAATTTCCCCCAGCTCAGTTTCAATATCATCCAGCCATGAAA